>Ga0157364_1004238_pt1 | contig 14265 bp, 1 predicted proteins | sample AttsexASBM2_FD_111476 | JGI IMG/M metagenome (GOLD analysis project Ga0157364, IMG submission 111476) | Fungus gardens microbial communities from leaf cutter ant in Ribeirão Preto, State of São Paulo, Brazil - Atta sexdens ASBM2 | ecosystem: Host-associated > Fungi > Mycelium > Unclassified ... | reverse complement strand
GGGGGGAGGAGGGGGGGAGGGGGGGGAGGGAGGAGGAGGGGGGGGGGGGGGGAGAAGGGGGAGAGAGAGAGAGAGAGAGAGAGAGAGAGAATTTAATAATTTATATAAACTATAAAGTTTCATGTTAATAAAATACCAAAAATTTTGTTACTGTTTTTTAAAATTTTACTTTTTGAAAGAATTTAAATACGCATGCGTGTATTGTAAAAAATCATATTTTTGTTTTTATGAATAATAATTTGTGTTGCAATTGAAATGAAATAATATCTTATACAATGATTCTGAATAACTAAATATTGTTTTGTTGAAAAATACATATTAATTCAACATATATATATTGTAAAATGCTATTTGATACATATATGTGTTTATTATTTTCCTTTTCATGGCCATTTCAGTTTACTGTTATGCAATATTTGTGATCAAGATGGAAAAACTTGAATAAATTGAATACGAAGACGAACGCGTATGTGCTTTTATCTACATCGATTAGGGAATACATTGCCTCTCCTAATCCGCCTTTATATGCCCGCTGAGGCAGCGTAGATGGTCGATATATAATACTTATTCGACTTGTCTTACTTCACCAATCCACCTGATCTGCATTAATTCGAAAATATCCAAGTTTCTCCGTCATTCTAGCAATCTAGCAATAAAGATCGCGGAAATTCAAGACGATTGAGTTACCGGTTTCTGTGGTTTCTGCGCCATTTAATTACAGTTGCGCAAACTTGTAGTAGTAAATAAACCTCTACTTGGGCTATCATCGGTTCTTTCATTACGGTTTGATGTCACTTGCAATTTTCAACAAAATATGGTAACCTCCTATTTTTTGCAGTTTTACGGAAATCACTATGCTATTATATGTCAAATGTTATGTCATAATTTTTTTATCATTGAATCATTCTGACAAATGACGTGTTACGATGTCTGGCGTCTGTTGCAGAAAAAATAGAACAATCTAGTTGAGGATTGTGGGGACCAATTTGTATGGAAATATGCTCCGCTATTCATTTCCATAATTTTACCGTGGATTTACGTATGATTCGTTACCATTCGCTATTGTTGCCACGAAAAAATAGAACAAGAAAGAAGTGTATCCCGTGGGACAACTGGATTTGCGAATCTTCGTACGTTCGAGTATAGCAACGTAGAGCTGTTATAAGTGAAGTAGAGCGTAAAGTCGCGTAAAATTAATAACGTGCAATGAAGAAGATGCAAGATGGAAGTAATTATAAATGTATTCAATAAATATATTCATGTCAAAATACGCAGTATTAATTTAGAAATTTTTAAATTCAGTTTCAAATATCTTAAGCAGTTGCATTATTAATGTTTCTTTCTTACTATATTATTTTTTAAGCATTGGTGGAATATTTCTCAAGAGTTTGATCATTGTACTTGAAGAACAGTGTAATAACGATTCTGTTTTTAATCACAGCTGATATATATGTTGTTTTCTGGTTTATACAACGTTCATTGTTACACTTTCTCTTTGCATTTATTTCTCTTTCGTTGTTGATTAAAAGCAGCTTCGTTTCATCTCAAGATGAACGTGATTCTATGAGATAACAGCACCGACACTTTTTCTAATATCGTCGTCTGCATTTGTTATCGACAGCAGAATTCTACGCTTTATTTTCATCTTTTATTTTGTTCTTTAATCAAGTATAAGAGTAAGTAAAAGTATAAGAGTATAAGTATAGGTAAAAGAATTAACAAAATACAGTGCATATGAATATATAACATCGTTTTACAAATAATAAGAAAATTATTAACGATAAATTATTACATAATATCAAATATTAGTAACATTGAATTATTTGTTATTTATTTTGCACATTATAGAAGTATATAATTTTTATTATTTTTTGAAATTAAATTTTATTTGTAAAATGTTTATTATATTGTCTATAAATTAATATCGAAGTGAAGAATATCGATAAAAATAGAAATGACTAGCAAAATATCTTTTTCGATTGCCATATACAGATACGATATATATTCCATTCTGTTTTTTTTATCCCTATTGTTCTTTCTGATAGATAATCCACTATTGTCTTATATCTTCTTTATGGCTCAAATGTGTAGTAATCTCAAATATGTAGTAACAATATGATAAGAGCATTCTAGAATTTTAATATTACATTTTTTATAGCATATTTTGTTATTATTTATAAAATAAGTAATTGTAACAAAAAATTTATAGCTTTTAAAATAACACTTCTATCACAATATCTAGCATCCATTGTTTACCATCGCTAAAATCGGCAACTATATTGTATACTTTTGCCGCAGATCTTAGATTGCCACTTAACGTTCCGAGTTTCAACACCAACTAAGATTGTTAAGCATCAAAGCACGGAAATGTCTCACAAATTTCATTAAATAATTAAAATAAAACGGAGGATGCAACCATTCTCAGATTATTGTAGAGAGAACAAAAGAATAAAGAGGATTTTTCAAGCATCAAAAGTAAAATATTTTAATAGCTATATAAATTCCTGTAAATAAATTCCAATTGTTGCAAGTCATTGAAATATATACGTTGTATTATTTTACTTCTTATTTTGATTTTTTTAACTAAAATTTGTACTATTATATATTTCTACCTCGAGTTTTGTCGAAATTAACCAAAAAGTTAAAGAGGAAAATATAGTTAGAGAAAAGAAGGTATACGTCGAAACGAGGAAGTCTGTGAATTTTAACAAACTTCGCTCTGTTGGATGCGGTATGTGGTTGAGCTTACCAGTTCTTCTTTATAACTTTCAAGGATTTTAGCATATGAGAACATGAAATTTATAAAAAATTGTAGATTTATTGTTATCAAAACTTGATGAGAGAGATTACTGCATCATCATATAGAATAATCTTTTTTCTACTAATATCAAATTTAAATAAACTTTTTTGATTTAAGAAATTACTTTTAAATTTTCTGACTATAAATCTGAATTAATTATATTTTCTGACAAGAATAATGATCTTATAAAAAAATTGAATTTGCTGTGAAAAGCCTCCCTGTGTAGACTCTACTTCCGTCAGTAAATCGGTAGAATTTAGGGGTAATGTTTGTCAAGGATCAATCATAAGTGCTACCGAGAAAGGATATTGATCTATCTCAATCTACCAAATGTTTATTTTTAAGCGTCTTGTTCAATTTCAAAATGTATGAGCAATATTCTTTGTTTATTTTTGAGATTTTTATTTTCCATAAAATAATAGCATTATAAAAAATATATACACTTTTAATAAATATTATAAAGTATTAGAAAGGAAAGAAAGTAATTTTATAATTCAGTCTCTCTCTCTCTCTCTCTCTCTCTCTCTCTCTCTCTCTTTCTCTCTCTCTAATTACTAGTACACACACACGCACAAAATGATATCTGTGATCATTGATCAAATTTTATTTATGAAGATACAAAACTAATTTTAACTTTTAGCGTAATAAGAAGTTATTGTTTTCCTACTGCTGGATTAGCAATTTTCATCATTAAGGATCGATGGTAATCCATCAACGATTGTGCATATCTCATGAAGGACCAATATTGAAAATTTTGTATTCCTCCACTATTTTCAACAAACGATCATTGTAGAGACTTCGAAAATGTAGTAGTTAAAGTTTTAAAGTTAAAGTTTGTTGATATCGACTTTGTTACGCAACCCGCATATTTCCCCGAGTTAACAATAAATCAAAAGTTTGAGAAATTAGTTACAATTATGTTCTTTACGAATATGTAAGCTATTGTGATTTATTCACATAATACGAATACAATCACATTATTGCTAACATATGAAATAAAATAATGTACTTTTTTTTACAATGATTTTGTCATGAAGATTTCAGCATATATTTTCTGTTAATTTTATATGACTCTAATAATTTTATATGACACTATAAAGCCAAACACGTACACGCTAATATTGCACTGCATAAAAAAAATTATTATTTAATTTTTTAATTGCGTATGTGAACTTTACAATTATGAAAAATAAATAAAACGGCAATTTACGTGTGTTGAGACTACGCGTGTTCGGTCGCAGCACATGGTTGTAAGTGCTCCTATGCACCATCATTAAATTTTTCATATCTATGAGCTCGTAAGGACTGATAAATTGTCTTGCTTTGCAAAATAGTCGTTTTTTCCGGAAAAGTAAATATTGCGCTTCAGGGGACACACGGAAGTTTATAGTGAACAATTAATACAAACGCAAAAAGAAAATTTTTTCTTAATCATTAAAAATTTTCTGTTGCTTTATTGCAAGGAGCGATATATCTTCAAGAATTGTTTGAATAAAGGAGAGGCCCAATTGCTTTTATTCGAAAATAGTATTAACATAATATAATATTGAAGGCTACAAAGTTAATTTTTCATAAAGATGAAAGTTTGTAACTAGTTCCTTCCTCTCAAAGAGAAAATTATAGTTGATATCAGAAGTATCTTAATCAATTTTGAAATGTATTTGTATTAGATCAACCCGATAGCGAAATTTCTTATCTAAATTTCTCTCACATGCTATATTTTCGAAATATATTCGCATGCACGTACGTTTGTGCGTCCATTTAAAGAGGCTCTTTAGATTTTTCTTGATACGGTTTTTATTAAGGCGCCTCCAGCAACATGGGATACGGTTTTGTGAAATCGTGCCTCGAATACTAGCAGCAGTTAGTGTATAGATATATGACGGTTCTTCGATATCGATGAAATTCGATTCTTGGCATAGCACTATCGAGCAACGAAAATAATACACGAATTATGATCATAGTTATGAGTAAGAGTTATGGCATTTGTTATATTACTATGCGAACACATGTCGTATATGATACAATATATATATATATATATATTGTATCATAACATACTGAAGGACCATAAATAGTTCGAAGTGTTTCTAACCGATAATTAATTAATTGTTGAAAAGTTACGATTATATTAGAGAATGTAATATACAAAATGTAATATAAAATGAAAACTATTACGAGAAATATGCAAATAAATATATACATTGAATTTATTTTAAATTCCTTTTACATCTATATTTTATTCTAGCTTCATTTGTCAGTTTGCCAAACATTAATAGTTAATACTTGTAATTATCTTCATTTATCCATATTTATGAACAATTAATAAAAAAAGATAAAAGACTTTTCAAAAATAAAGATAAAGAGAAATAAAGATATTTGAAAGAACGCAAGTTGAAAGTTAACTGTGTGATTAAAATAAATATAATATTTATTGGTAAATCTAACAGTTATACAACTTATAATTATCGATAGCTTATAACTATATTGGAACGTTTCAGCTCCGAATTTGACCAATCCTCAGCGAAAGGAATATCAGAAAGTTCAATGTAAAATACTGTGTTTTCGACAATTATTTATATTATTGTTTGAACTTGACTTGGAAGGACTGATGATTTCGAATAAAAATTTTTTTTTAATTTGATCATGATTGTTTTAGTCTATACATATTTATATATTTATGTTGTTATATTTTTTACTATCAAATATATAAATTTGGTCGACAGATTTTGTGGCTTGTTGCGATTCGGGATGAGTTTCATTTTAAATAAGTAACATCCAACTGGTTTTTCGTGTATGCCATTTAATGTCTTTTTCAGTTTCTGTTTCCATCGAGTCATAAAACTGGTTGGACAATATATATGTTATTCTTACATTCTTTATAGCTCGGATTATTGCAGTAAACACAAAACACACAGTACTCACTTAATCTTTCTGGTATTACTTTCGCTGGGGATGGCTCAAATTTGAAGTCGAAACGTACGGATATAATTGTAAATTACGTAAAACTTATTGATAGATATTATATTATTTTAATTACGCACTGTTAATTACAGTATCGACTCCCACAGAATTGTATTAAATAATGTATTTAAATCATATTAAAATTCCGGAAAAGAATTATATAGTTTTGTATGTACACACAAACACACACAACGAAATTGTAAAAAATAACACAAGACATTGTAAATAGACTTACATAATTAATTAAGTTAAAAAGTAGCTAAAATCTATAAATTTATTTTTTCGTTCACATTTTATTTAAAATGAATTAAAGTTACGAAAATGAAATGCTAAATGTTTAATGTTTATATGATTCCAAATTTTTTTTTCTTCTGATTTTTATCTACTACGATTTGTTACAAATAAAAGTGAAGAGGAGAAAATGTATACAATTGTATTGCATATGTAAATATTGTGCACGATTTGTTCTCAATCTATTAAAATTTAATAACACTGCATTCTTGCCAGAGGCTGCAGTCGTAAACGATCTTTTATGCATTAAGCTCGTAAAATATTAAAATGTTCAATATTAAGAAGAGTATGTATCGAGTACTATACTATTAGCGTTTTTTTAAGGCGATACGTATATATATATATATATATATATGTGTGTGTGTTGAGTCCTTGCTTAATTGCACGTGGTTCTTAATGAATAACGATTTTCCAGCAAAGCATAAGATTGGTTGTCGAGATGTCGCCCGTGACCTAGTACTTAATTATAACTAGACGTTGGTTACAGAAATTTTCATTACAGTACTTGTACCAGCGTGGCGGATTTAATTCGCGTTGCTGTTCATTTCTCCGAAAATACCGTTCACCAAATTGCTTTTTCCATTGCAGATAACTTTATTCACATGAATTATTTTTTACGTCCCCATAATGATACAGAAAAGCTTACTTTATATATATAGATTTTTTTTATATTTGCTGTAAAACACAAAAGGAGTATGAATATTTGATAATTAATATATAATTATGTACGAGATGCAGTATGACATTTTTAAATTTGATTAAACTTTGGGTAACCGTGTTCAACTTTATAGTATATTAAGTGCATCGCGCGAAGTTAACACAAATTGTAAGCATATTCCTACGAAACGAGCATTAAAGCTAAGAGTAATTCAATAACCAACAACGCTGTTCCAGAGTACTTTCGTTATCGGTCATAATCTTGATGTACGGTCGAGTATTATAGTGAAAGAAATTTCTTTTGAAGTGCAAATGCTCTTTGTTCTTCAGTTAGAATTTCTATTCAGAAGCGTCGTGTCATCCACTTTATATGTAGTTTAATGTCTCTTGCTGATGACCGGCGTCAATCTAAGAGCATATAATGGCTAGAAGTGGGATACTTGTACAACTAAAAGGTTAAACTTTGGTCATTAATGTCGCCAACATATCAATGCTCTTTGTCAGATGTATTTGCACTGCTTCTTGTAATATAGCTTTAATAATTTTTATTTATTTTTATTATTATTTAAATTATCAGCATTTAATATTTTTGAAAGATGATATTAGGGATTTATTCTACCTTGTAGGTTGAAAAAGAAGGCGATCTTCGGCAATTTTTTTCGAGAAAAATTAAGAAAATATATACTTCATTGTTTTCACATGTTATTTGTTACTTTTCTTTTTAATCTTAAATTTTGTGAAGTCACTATGTTGATTGTTAGTCTACATAAAATTTCGGAAAAGAAATCTGTCTGATTTGAACATGACGCCAAAACGGAAGTACTGCAGGTCGCACCAGTGATCTGAAAGAATTTAAGAAATGATTTTTCTATTCAGAAAAAATATCTCTACTAGATAGACTATGATAATCGACTTTAGATAAAAATCGGTTATTTGAAAAAAGTTTGATTTTTAATTTTAAATTGTGTTCTTGTTTTTGCTCTTATTTTGATAAAAAAAAGTATTATTGATATTGATATAAGTAATTGTAATCTATCCAGTAAAAAAAAATATTGCTCTACAATCGTGCAAAATTTGAAAGCGATATTCAATAGTTTTTGCTGTATCATTTTCGTTAAACAAAAAAATGTTCCGAGAAAAACGCGTTTAAAGTTTCAAATTCACTTTTTTTTTATTATTTATCCCTATTATTTGCCACGTTAAGGCTACAACATAATATACACTTGGAATTATCAAATTATGCAAAAAAAAAGTTTTTCAATATTTTACCCCAACAAGATAGAATGGATCCTTAAGTTTTTTAATTAAGTAATTTTTAATTAAATAATTTTACACTATTAGCTTATTAGTTATATCATAATTTAATTATGATATAATATTATTATTGTAAAAATTAGAGAGTATTGATCCTATCTAATTGTGTATATCTAGCAATGATTTTATGTACATACATACATATGCATCGAAATCCTAACGAAATTAGAATTGCGGAGCACATACGCACGTATTAAACTAATATAGTAAAATAACATGAAATAACCTTTTTGTAAACACAGTCTTGGTCATATTAGGTATAATAGTTGGCTATTGCTACGGGATCACGATGTGATGCGACTCTTAATGAACAACAGATTTGATTATATTATAGAATCAGTATAGTGAGATTGGAAGCCAGTGGAATTGACTTGTTTAAGATTCCGTTAGCGTGATCCACGGATTCAGTTGTAATTAACCGTAACACTCCATTACCGCATTTCCTCTCTGCAATGTTATTCCCTTTAAATAAGGACAATACGATATTTTGCTCTATGTTACTGATAGAATCTTATCCAAGATGTATGACATTACATATAAATAAAATTAACAATATTTTTTGTGTACTTTTTAATGTAACATTAGATATAAAAAAGTGACAATATAATTAACATGATAGTCCATGGATTAATATAAAAATCTATAAAATCTTTTAGGATGATTTGAAATGAAGATAAATGGTATATATTGTTGTTTATCATGAAATATCACATGATATCAAATGATGAATATGAAATAAAATGATATAAAGTGCGAGAATAAAGTGTCACAGATGAATTACAAATATTACGCGATATTGTCGTAGAAATAACAGAGTGCGTTCATAAAATTGTAAATATAATACTTGCGGTATAAAATTGTTATAACAGAATATTACCGGAATGCAGAGATAAATAATTCATAATTTTTCTGCAATCACGTCCAATAATCTGGCAACTCGTACGTGGTAAATGGATTTCACGTGAATTAGACAAGGGAGACGATTCGGTCATACATAGTCGACTAGCACTTGCTTGCACCTGCTCGGCCACCGATAAGATTATTTACAGCATGAACGAAATCGTATTACACGCATCTGTGCACGGAAATTGGCACGAACACCGTCGCTGCTCTTTTCAAAGTGATGAGAAACCGACTAGTATTACCTGTAAGAATGTTACTAAAATACGTTTTGATTAATTCTAAAATACGTATGTGGTTTCTCAAATTTCTCTTTTAGCGAGTTATGCGTAATTATGTTGACAGGTCATGTTAGAAAACTAGTGATTAAACACAAAATGTAATATTAAAGAAAATTTATTATTTATTTAATACAAACTTTCTAAATTTTGTTTATTCTCAAAACTTTCAATAATTTCAATGATACGCATACGATTAAAACTAATAGATAGATAATAAATAGATAATTTTTTTTTAACTGGTTTATTGTCATTACTTTACATTATATACTCGTATACTTAACACAAATATCCTTGGGACTTCTTTTAATATCATTTATGATTGCGTCCACAGAGTTAAATTATGCGTCTAACTGGCGAACATATATTTTGTTTGAATTCATAGTTGATTATCGAAATGCATCATATTATTCCCGAAATATATTGATATTGATCAAGTGTCATTACATCTAAACGATCCATCTCAGAGAGAGTATGTTAACAAATTGACGAATGACATGATTATATTTAAAACTTGGAAATATTTTACGACGTAGTTGCTTAATATTATTAAATTTAAAAGATCGATAATGTTGTCTATTATTTTGTCGATAACGATACATTATTATTAAATTTCGGAAAAACATTTGGTATACATAGAAAATAATTTTGCTGAAATATCTAAAAATTTAGCTAAATATAGATCTGAAAACAATTTTGTTGAACGCTCAATTTCAACGCTGATTGTTAGAAATAACTACAGAAATAACTTTTGTTGATTGCTTGTCATGTTTAAGTGTTCTACATAATTATTTTGATGATTCAACAAAGTTATTTTCAGATTTGTACTTTAGTAATTAAATTTTTTAATTATTATAATGTCAGCAAAATCATTCTTTCTACGTAAGTTTTAATATCTATTTTTATATATACCTGCTAATGTTATGTTCAGATGAGTAAAATAGTGATTAAATTGGTATAATATGATTGAGTTACGAATCTCTCGAATATAATGTGTAAGAATTATTATTGTTTTGAATCTGAATTTTATATTCTTTTATTATTAAGACATATATATTTTTTATAGAAAGCAGTCCTAACAAGTGCAAAAGACAGTAACATTTTTATCTCGAATTTTTATCTCGTTTTCTTTTACAAATAACACAAACACGAATAACACTTTGTGAAAATAAGAAAAAAGAAGATATTTGTCATTTCCATATTCATATTATGTGCTTGCAAAGAAATTTATTATATTTTTATCTTTTTAGCAATAGTAAAATCAAGCTAGATAAAATTTACAAAATAAGACCTGTTAAGATTAATATTTATCTGTGAATTATAAAAAACAATATTACATGAATGTACTGCGTACGTTAGAAAAATTATAAGTGACAGTTTTGTCGTTTTATATTCAAAGAAATGTAACAGAGTAACAGTATATAAAAACAAAATATTATTTTAGATTAAAATACTGAATACGTGTATTTGGTAAATATGTATATAATAGTCTCATCTAAAAGAAAATACGTATAAGAGAGAGAGAAAAGGGAGAGGGAAAAAAAATTGTATACAAACATTATTAAGAGATAATTGTTAGAGATTCATTTCACATTCTTCTTAATTTTACAAGGTATTATACATATGTGCATGAAACGTAGTAATGAATGCAAATATTATTAATATATATAATATTATTATATAATAATAATGTAAGAAAAGTGAAATAAATAAGTGCTTAAATTAGGTTATTTTTAACAATTTTTAATGATTTAGACTGATGCTTATAGTCGATTCTTATATTTAAGATTGTCGTAAGTACAATCTTAAGATGTCATGAATCAATCAGAAAGCTATATTAGCATTTTGAGATTACTTAAGACATATCGTATTATTTATTACTTGAGATGATTTTAAAATAACAACGGACTATAAATACCGTCTTTAAAACTTATTCGCACAAATATTGATATGCATTGCTTTAATATAACTCGTTTATATGTGTGCATCCATGTAAAAGTTAGAATATGCAATATTTATCTGATTTATCTTGTTAGAGCTAAAGTGTTTAGAAAATGATGTGAGCTGAGATCATAAAAGTTTTATGAATTTGATTTATATACTATCGAAGATGGTCGATATTGTAAAAGAAAAATATGCACTTTCAAGAAAAACGTAAAAAATCTTATATAGGCAAGATAACAATTTTTATAGTAAGCAAGATGTAAGTAAGAAATCCGATATGCTGTAAATCATAAGAAACGAAAATTTTATGAAAATATTGATTCTATATTGGAGAATACGAGTCCTTTTTCAGAACTCCTGGGAACTATAAAAATTGAAATACAAAGACAACATGTGAGACTTAAGATTGAAGGCGTAATTTTACATAAAAAACCGATTTAGATACATTGCGCTTTTTTTCTGGTATAAAATGGCAAATAATACAATATAGTTACATATAAATTAAATAGTATATTCGTTATTATCGATTGGAAACTGCTGACAGGCACAACAAAATTCAGAAACGTAACAATATTATAATCGGATTAAAGTGAAATCAATAGTAAAAAAAGAACACTATTTTATTTAAATTTTGAGTTGAAATACAATTCTAATTTTACTGTTAAAATATCATTTATAGAAAAAGATTTAATGGACTATTGCCATGAAATTCGATTTTAAACTCATGATTTCTAATATTCTGATATTGTTCATATCCCTATGGTATAAATTGAAAATAGTTTGTTTAATCCTAATTAAGGAAAGTTGGTTCATAGATTGTAACCTCTGTACCAGTGTAAGTCAAAGCATCCAAAAGCATTCATATGGTAGTAGACACGAAGTTCCGTTTAATCCTGTTCTGTGAGAGTGAAGTCACTCGGAGCAAAGCAAGCTATGAAGCACTTGCTTCACCATTGGTTATATTGGATTGGAAAATCAGCGCGTGCAAGTGACAGTCGAGGAGAATGTTGCGGGAACATAAAGGCGAGTCAAAAGTTGTTTAGGCGTTCGCTTTATCGAAAGATTGAAACAGCTGCCGTGGGAAATAAAACATTTTCCAGAATTCTCATAACGCGCTCGAAAGAAAACCAAGGGAATGATAACTCGTTGTTTTATCAGAGGCATCAATAGTCGACTTTGCTACCAATACAAGGAAACGTTGTAATATTGAAAGTAAGAAATACGTTTCTAGTTTAGTGCGATTTCACAGTATATTATGAATAATGGATTTATGACGTAAATGTAAAATAAATGTCAAATATATCAATTATTTTCGAAAAAAAAAGAAATTCTCAATAATTGCAATTATCCTTCAAGAAACTTTTAAACGGATTTAATCAAAATTTATTTGTTCTATTTAGAAAGTAAAGTTATTCAATCTGGAAAAAAATGTTCGCATCGTAAATTTTAAGCTTCTAAATATTAATCGAACGCTGCATTTAAGCGCGCAATGGCGGTAATAATTTTCATTCTTTTAAGAAACAATTTTCCAGTTGCTTTATATTTTATAAAAGGTTTTTACACTATTTCGACGGTGTAACTTAGCTTTAATTCGATAGCAAAATTTAAATTTTTAATATTTATTAAAATGTTATTTAAATGTTTTTTAATATTTATTATTTTATTTATTTATTATATTTATTATACTTATTTTAGTTATTATTTTAGTTATTATTTATTTTATTTATTTATTATTTTATAATATTATTTTAATTATTTATTTTTTATTATTAATGATGTATTGCGTCTGTGATTTCACTTAAAAAATTTCTTTTACTGAATAATAAATATATCTACAATATAATATTGCCAAATTGATAGAAAAATGATACAAATAAAAAATTAACATTTTTATAATACAAAGAAATTTTTTATAATTGATCTAATATATTTTTATAGAAATGGCACATTCGTAGATACATTGTTTATATGGAAAAGTATTACAATTGTGATGAGAGATAAAATTAAAACAATCTTATTATTATAGGATTGTAGTTTTCGAATTTTAAGAACTCATGTCATAGTTTTAAAGAATACATTGTAATTGAAAGTATTTATTTTGTATTAAAAGTAATTGTTTTAATTTTTAGAAAGAGTTTGAAAATTTTCTACTGAAGAGTGCTAATTTGAGACGTGTCATTTTTCTTTCAACTTGATAATGTGTCTATAATAATATATGTCTATTATATGTAAAAAGATTGACTATCAATATGGATAGAAGTTCGTCATAACACAAGAGAAATGAATGACAGACGACTATTAATCGTCACGTAGCATCGTAAATTTTAAAGAACGATTATTGATACCGAGGGAAATCCCTGGCGTTATAAATGTCGTGAACATCGCTCGTATTTTTGTTTATTGTGAAAATAATTTACGGTATTCTTTTCTCATTTGAGTGGCTCTTTTTATCAACTAATTACGTTAATAATTAAGATTTAATTTCAATTACGTTAATCATTAATTTAATTAGTTGTATGAGAAATAAAAAGCTTACTTAATCATTATTCTATTTCTAAATAAACGATAAATACATTGAAAAAGTTTCTCCTAATGCTAAGAACTTTTGCATTGTTATTTGATAATGATGTTCTCTGTTCATGCTTATTTTTATTTAATCACTCGGCTTTCCAAGATACTACGTGGTTTGTTTGAAGTTGAATTCCCTGCGCGTGGCATAATTAATGATAATGTTAATCTTACGGTAGGAAATTTTTTACATTCTTGACGTGTGTCGTTCGATTATTTAACTTCTACCTTTATGTTCTTTACTGAGTAAGATAACTGTAGCCGTAAATACTGGATACTGAAGTATAATATCAAGTCATATAGGCGTAAGTACATCGTAAGGAATGGAATAAAAGATACTCTACAATGTTTCGCGCTTTCTTTTCTTTTCTTTCTTCTTTCTTTTTTCTATTCACAGATGAAGTGTCCAATTTAATATATAGCTTGTAATTTATTTGTATTTTAAAATGTATAAATGATCACCCCCCCCCACCACACACACACAAACAAACACACAAAAACACACAACTATTTGTAATAGACCAAAATTACTTTTAAGAATACAATGTT
>Ga0157364_1004237_pt1 | contig 14267 bp, 8 predicted proteins | sample AttsexASBM2_FD_111476 | JGI IMG/M metagenome (GOLD analysis project Ga0157364, IMG submission 111476) | Fungus gardens microbial communities from leaf cutter ant in Ribeirão Preto, State of São Paulo, Brazil - Atta sexdens ASBM2 | ecosystem: Host-associated > Fungi > Mycelium > Unclassified ... | reverse complement strand
GCACACATTGAAGACATCCTCGAGATATTGTATTTATATATATATATATATATATATATATATATATATATATGTATATATATATATAGATAGAAACCGCTGATTGGTTCTCGCAATCTTCCGGATGAGGAAGAATCCTTTTATCCGCTCGTCGTCCTCGCAATTTTTCGATTGAGACATACGCATAGGATATACTAACAAAACTACATCGAGATCCAGCGTGAACGATTTAGTCGAAATTGCCACTGCCAAGAAGGGAAGTAACTTTATCACCGGCCCTCTCGTTATATTTTCAGAACCAATTACAGTGTGCCGTAATCAATAGGTATTCGCGCGTCTCGAAAGATTGTCAGCTTACGAACGTCGATAAATCATATCGAAATAGGCGGAACCCATTTATCCGGTGGCCGTGTAGCTCTGCTAACGATTGATAACTCGCTAACCACGCCTTTCCATAAATCAATAATCAATCTGGAAATACAAAGGCAACGAGTTTCTTTGTAACACTGTGTTGCGACAGTCGAGTTTATTTGTCTTAACACAACTTATGTACAACTTATTTTTCACGAAGATTTCTCGGGAGAAACAAGTTAAGAGTGGAAAATGAACGTAATACGCGAATCTCACAAGATTGCTAACTCCGCGTCGTTGTTGCAGAAGGCAGGCGCTATTGACAGTATCGGGCGGCGGTTCCCGTTTGACAGCGGGTGGACCAGCATCTCCGGACAAGCGGCGTTCGTCCAATTCCGCCACCGACCTCATGGACGACGAGGACAAGCTGCTGGATGTGGTTGGACCCGATACACCGCACCCAGCCCATCACCACCGGGAACGGGAGCACTCTCGCGAGAGAGACGATCGAACGAGCGAACGAGGCGAGGGTAGCGAATCGTCCGGGTCTGAGAGCGGTGGCGGGCCAGGTCCAACGGGCTCTGAAGGTCCACGGCCGGATGTTTCAGTCGGACCACCGCTTCATCCGCCTCTTTTGCCGTATCTGTATCCGCCAGTACCCGGACTCTACCCCGGTCCCAGTCCCCTGATACCACCCACTCCTCTTGGACTCCATGGCGGTGTCACCCCCGGTATGCTGTTTAACGCCCAGCTGGCCTTGGCGGCCCAGCATCCCCTTTTCGCACATTATCCTCATCCTCTGGCGAGTCCCCTGCATCAGCTCAAGGGACATAGATTCGCGCCGTATACACTCCCGGCGCCCTCGCATGGCTCGGCATTTGAGACTGTGACCCCCGGTAGCAGAACCCTAAGTCCAAGATCACCACCGCCGAGGCCGCCAACCGATTCGCCGACACCCACTGGTGGCGGTGCCCTCATCTCGACGACGCCCAGCTCCGCCGGTGAGCTCAAATCCATCGAGAACATGGTGAATGGCTTGCAGGAGAAGAGAAGGAGAAGTCCAAGTCTGACGCCCGGACATCGGGGCGACGATGCTGGCGGAGGGAGTCCGTGACAGGAGAACGAACCTGTGAGCAGCACCAAGGACGATGACCCTGATGAAGACGAGAACGAGGATTGCGCCGATGAATCCGGCGGTGATCCGGAGGACCTTTCCGCCGACGAGAGGGAGCCGGACTCCACGTCGGAGCCGTCGTAGCGGCGGGAACGTTCGCTTGTCGGCATTCGGTTCTCCCTCTCTCTTCCTCGTCCTATTCGGGGGTCCTGGCCGTACCAGATGAGTGTGAGGAAGGCCAGACTCTTATACTACAAAGTGCAATTTTATTTCCGGAGTGGCGCCGCGACTCTAAAAGTCGTTTTCGCGAGCGAGTGCGGCGCCCTTCGTACTTTCGGGACTGAACAAGGAGTCCCGCGTGTTTCCTGTATCTGTAAATAAACCTACGTAAGAGTATGATATCGCGCGCGCATTAGGAGTGTGTGGGGTCTCTGTTAGGACCGCGAGGCGGAATGCGTTGGACTCTCGATGAATGCTGCGCCGATCGTGTGTTGATGTAAATTAGATGAGACGCGAGAATGAATGCAATAAGGAAAAAATGAATGCGCGCGCGCGCGCGCGCGCGCGCGCGTGTGTGTGTGTGTGTGTGTGTGAGAGAGAGAGAGAGAACGAAAAAAAAGGGTAAGAGTCTACCTGACGAGCGCGTACCTGTGTCCCGTGTGAGTCTACGTTCTACCTGTGTATGTTAAGTCTTAAAGGAACAAGACAGAGAACGATATTGCAATATAAGAGCACCTCCTACTATTTGCAGTCCCTGTACATATGTACCCTAGTGATATTATATATATATATATATATATATATATATATATATATATATATATATTATATATAAATATTATATTATAAATATAAATAACATCTCTCTGTACTAATTATTAAATATTACATTATAACGATTAGAGAGACGTAAACGCATAAACGCACGATGCCCGATTTATGCCTCAAAAACGCAAAGAAAAAAAGAAAATCCCAAATCCGAAGAATTTCGGGGCCCGAATCGACGATCCATAAAGAAACAACGCGACGTGGCATAAACTGCTGATTGGTTCACCGAGGAATAGTGTCACTCTCGAATCCTTTCATTCTCGAAATTCCACGTCGCCCGGAGACTCGCGTCCTTTGACCGTGCGTCGAAAGATAAAACCATTGTCGGTGAAATAATGCGGTGACCAGCTTTTCATTTGTTTACTCGAACGTCATACATATTTTCTTTTTTTAATATCTTTTACTTTTTTAATTTCTTTTATGAGGAAGAAGCTCGTCATTTCCTTTTTAATAGATTGGAGCTTGCAATTGACAATGTTTTTCTGTTTCATAATTATTGAGAAATGACTTGTTGAAAAATGATATTTTATTTTTACATTGTTATATTACACATAACGTTATAAGTTGAATTTATTTCTTTAAAATTTCTTTTTAATTTGAAAAATGAGACAAATCGAGATTTTATTTTACAGTAATTGCTCAAGACTCGATTATCGAATTATAGCAAACGATCGGAATCTTACCGCGCCGACTAAAAATCCAAGCCAATCTGCAATTTGTATAAAATAGTGGCGATCGGTGTAAATAATTATTAAACGTGTAATAAAAATGTCGAGTAAATTCGCAATCAACTCATGCGAGTCACTTTAGGGAGCAGAGGGATTCGCTATCGCGAATGCTGCACGTAACACAATAGAGGCGGTCTAAAGAGAAAAACCTGACGTTCGGGATGGGAGATAACGGTGATTTATTAAGGCGAAATCGCGCAATGTCCGCGGGAGAACGTAACGTGTTTTTTTTTCTTTTTTTTTTTTTAAAGGAACGTCTCCGAGAATGGGATTCTCCCGTGATGTCCGAGAATGGGAGGCCGTTATCGTTTGCACGCACTGCGATAATACGAATGCGCTGCACGTCCGCATGTTGCATGGTCGCAGCGACAATCGAAAGATCGACTCGCTACCTGACGCAATACACCTTGGCGTTTAACATCGATCATCTCATTGTGCAATCGATGATCGGCTTCTTACTCGTATTCTAAACCATTTTATCGTAATTCGACTAATCGCTGTTACGTTTCCTACGCGTTTTCGATCCTGCGCAGTAGCGTCGAGTATCGTAAAATGAGAAAGGCACAAGTGGAACATCTAAATTGATCTCTCGTTTCATTTCAAATAATTTGTTGCCGTTGTTTAATAATTGCAAAAAGGTAAGTCTTCAACGACTATATGAAATAAATCAGTTAAATAAAATATCGATTATTACTATTTGAATCATGATATTATTTAGTAAATAACATATATAAAAATAATCAATTTCACATGGCTGATATTTCTATAATATTTATCAAGAATCAAAATATTTCAAACTTCTTAGAGTCAACTTTTAATATACATATATTAAATATATATAGTATATAAAATTAAATATATATTTAATATAATATATATTTAGATAGCCAATTGACATTGATTTTGGTTTTTATAGAAACAGGATGCAAAAACATAAATAGAATGTGATATTTTGATTATTGAACATCTACGATATTTGAATATATCGACTAAAACGAGAGATATATATATATATATATATATATATATCATCAACTTTTTTGAAAGGCCTAATCAGCTTTGCTCCATTTTGCGATACCCGTTATAAGCGGACTAGCCTCGTCGTTGTAATAATATGTCTATATACATACATCCGAATCGATTACAAGGGAGCGAAGTGTTCTGAAATCTGAAAGCAATAATCGAGCAGAGCTGTGAGTATAACTATCGCAGATGAATCTAATCGGTTCGGCTGTTCTAAACTTTTGCGGTCGGCCAAGACTTCCATAAATAAAAATCACTATTGGCAGGCACTTTGACTCAGTGCAAAAAATTCACGACGAGAAATTTTTGAGCAATTCAAAATGAATTGTTCAAAAATCAGAGGTCATTTTAGAATCGTGTTATCGAATGGGTCCGACGATTATTGTTCATTATACTTTAAGCGAGAAGCCTATTCTATAATCTGGTCAACGGAACGGCATACAGATTTTTTATTTAATTAATAAATGTTGATCGGAGAACTTTTGTCATAGTGATATAACAAAATCGCCTTTAAAAATGGCGAGATAAATATTTTCCATAAATCTTTATTATTTTATTTACTTGTTACTGATTACGCAGAACCCATAATTCGTTTACGCGTGTTGATTTTAATGAATCCTGTTCAGATATGACTGGCGAACGTTGTACATATATTTACTTTATTCCAACTTGTTTATATTCAGCGCTAAATATGGTTCCCTCGGTCTCGAATTTCACTTACATGAAAAACTCAATCGATGCAAATATGAGTTGGGAACTACATTGGGAAATGCCATATTTAGCGCTAAACGTACAGTATGAAAACGAGCCAATGTTCCGGTGCGGTAGTAGAAACTGATCGATATGTACAGATATGCAATTGAACAGGCAAGTGGATGAAGAAGGCTTGTCACATTCTTACGCACGTTAAGTTATTTGTATGGATAAATGTTATTCTCTATTGTATCATACGTAAGTAAAATGTATTATCAATTTAGTGCTGTGATGGTTCTTAGTGCAGTTAGCTTGCGGACACGAAAAGTCCATGTACAATATTAAATCACATTAATGCGAATTTTAATTTAACCTAACGCTAAAACCTGTCACGAGTCGTCATTATGTCGAAATATTTTCTTCGTCCATCTGCTCCTTCAATTTAATTCGATTGTTTGTTAATTATGATCGACAAGTCCGTTGTCTTTCGGAATTTTAAGACACAGCTACAGTCAAAGATTATCGCCCGATCGAAATCGCGTCTTAATTCCCTTGAATTCGGGAATTTGCTCAATCCCTCGCATAATTTTCGTGACTTCCTTCGGAGCGTACGCACGGTCTTGTGCTCGAAGCGACGCGAGCATCATCGACGAGAAAGTAGAAAAAGCAATAAAAAAATGATCATCAAAAAAAAAATGAAAAAGAAATCAAAGGAAAACCGCGTGGTCCAGACATGGGCCACACGCGTGTCAAAAACGGATTTAACTTCTTAACACGAGAATCGTGATATTCCGTGACTTATATTGTATATTGTACACTCCTTAGATTCTTTGTCCTCCACCCCAATTCCATTCCTAACTTTGCCCTGTCATCAAAATCCTCCGCAAGATCCACGTGATTAAGAATTATATATATATATATATATATATATATATATATATATATATATATAAATATAAAAAAAAAACACTGTGTATACTCTCATTTCTCACGCTCCGATTAATAAATAAACTTAATTGCACGATGAACTTATCGTTGCATAGTTATATCGCGCGCGTGGGTTTCGCTGCGCAAAATAGAGCCACAATGTTATTCCTTAATGAACTGATTCGCACTTTGCGCTGTTCGCTTATTGGCAATGCGCTTATCAACTTCCGTGCAATTTTCTCCTTTATACTCCACACGAAACGTCAGTTACATCTATTGGATAAAACGTGTCTTAACATAAATTTTTAATATCTTTGTACACATTGTCCATTAATAACTTTGACATTAATTTTAACAATAAGCAAATAAGCCAGGAATAATAATTTCGTTTTTGTTACCGTTATAAGAAATCGACTATTTCATTCGAAATAGTCATGTGCAGGCTATTCCATGTAGCCAAATAATTAGCATTAAACAGACGGTGTCTTTGTGTACGAATGTAACCAATATCTGCTGATATGCGTCTTATACGCGGTTTAACGAAGAAACTTTTGATTTCGCCGCCTTTTTAATGAAAGAAACCGTTTTCGTTTTTGCCAGAAAATAAGCGCACAAGAACGCGCTTCGGTGGCGCAGGAATTTTAATCTTTCGACCGATCGGTCGAACGATTGTAATAATTACCATTTGCTCGTGTGAAGATACGACGATGTGCTCTTTCTCGACCGCAAAATAAAGTAATGAAAATATGAGGGGCAGCGTGAATTGCGTGAATTTTGAATTACGTATAAGGAAGTACATATAAATTTAATAAAAAAGAAAAATAATTTAGATCTATTTGCTTTGGGTTACTATCATATTTTATGAATTTACGAAAAAAATTACGAAATTTGTATGATAATTTATATTTTTATTTAAGTAATCTCGATATTTTTTTTTAGAAAAACTTATGTAGTTATATCAGACTCTTGATGATTACACGAGAATATAATGTTCTAGGAACAGTGCAAATTGATGAGATATCGACGTAATTAGTGGCATGCGTCTTTTTTTTTTAATGAATGGTTTCCCCGATGAATTCGCATTTCCGTTATGCCACAGTACAAAGGTAAATTCCGATGATTACGTAGATAAAAAGTTAATGAGTACGGCCTCGTTTGAAGCAAGCAAACTAAGAATTCCTTACAGCGAGACAATTAGGAGTATTACATAGGTAATTAGGCCGTGCATAAGTTTCGTCACATTATAATTCAAAACTGTTGTCGCTTTTACGTATGCCATGCGACGTAATTCCCAAGTGCGAATAATCATAATATTTCGCAGAAAGTCAGTTTTGCACGGAAAGTCACGATTAAGTAAATAAAAATAAAAACAAAATACCGAAATGATAACGGAGTAAAATTGTTAGAGACTGTATTATTACGCTCTAAATTTAATTATGTTTATAAAATAATTAAATTTATGTAATTTGCTGTAATTTATGTAAAGTGCTGGCACATGAAAAAATTAATTTCAAAATTTTCCATCATGGCTTTCGAATTATACGTATGGTTGTGTTTTTCTCGAATGATCAATTCAGAAAAAATAAATTAATAGCGAGAAAAATTTCTTTTGTCAGCCACGAGTATATAATTTCTGGTAATGTTGTTGTCAGAAACGGAGATCGATTATGATTTCTTGATATTTGGGATGCTCGCATTTTGCGGTGACTTTCGTGTCACCACTTTCATCGAACGATGAGTAAATTAATAAAAAAGAAGCAAAATTAGGTAGAGTGGAGACAAAAAGGGCGATCGCAGATCTATGGCGATGGCAACTCTATTTCACAACGATAATCGAAGAGACTTTCGTGTCGCAATATGCTAAACCGCATCAGCGAAGAGAGTCGCCCGGCAGCAAGCCGAACACGAATACGAATGACTGTATTACAATAATAAGTTGATTCACGATGCTGAATATTGCGTTTTATAGAGTCATAACACACGTTTGTGTCGCGACAGTAAAAGTCACGCACGATAGGACGAAATGGATTTATGAGAGAATTAAAGAGTCAGACAATTCCCGTGAACAATTAAAGTAGCAACTTCCTGTGTGCTACAACGTGTTAGGATACTTGGTTATACATTGTGGAATTGCTTCCGTTCAATCTAATTCATTGATCCATCAAAATATCGAAGTTATATTTATAAAAGCATCATTTATACTTGATTCACAATCGCAGTGCATATATGTACATATTCACAGGCAGTGAAAAGATTATGAATCTGAAGATTATTAATGAAGGGAAAAGGCGAAAGGCATATTATCATACATCGTCTGATTTTTATAAAATCCTGCTTCTCGATTTCATCAGAACGCTGTTAATGAGCTCGCGAGTAATCGACGCGATCACGAAGGCAATGTGTCTTACACAGCGTCAGGGCGATCAGATCTATACGTAATGTTATGTGTAATAAAGAACCTTAGGCAATTATATTAATGTGATATTCTTATGTGTATTAAATTATTCTTATAATGTGCCTAACCTGGAAGAGAAATATTCGATCAAACTCAATCATTTTGCTCTCGTATTGCGAAATCGATTGCTTATTGCTTTTCAATGAAGAAGATATTTAAATTTACATAGTACCAATTTTCGTAGATGTGCTGTCGCTGTAGCCATAACAGATTGCATTAATAGAGTACAGGTTTTAAGGCTTTACCGCATGTCATACAATTGAATCTTAAGGGACGAGGGAAGCAGCGAGGGGAGAAAGAAGGATTAGTCGGTATCAAGCAATGTGGCGTGTTCCGTTAAAAAAGCTCCGTTTAATATCGTTTATAAATTATTCTTCACGGAGATAGCCATCAGCATACAAATTGGTTCGCCTAGGACCTCGGGGCTTGCTGTAGAGAGGACCCGGTATCTTTGTCTAGATTCTCACCCGAGCCATTTTTTCATGAAAGCCACGTGGGAAGTGTTTCGAGAACTTTTACAAATGCGCAATTTCTCGGTCGTTTCAACCGACAAATATCAAAATATTTGTCACGTGCTTTCGTAATCAGAAATTCCTTCGTTTGGAACTTACATTCTATATATATATATATATATATATATATATATATATATAAAATGCTTAAAAAATATGTTAATTTTGCAGCTAGCTATGTCATTTTTTTAAATAAAAATTTGATATGAGTTTAATCACAACATTTCGATACACTTACGACAATCATTGCATTCTGTAACAATAATGCATCACTTCTATGTATCTGGCGCTTTCACTTTTTGCATAATACAAAACTTCTCTCTAAACGGCATCAATTAAAAGCCAAAGTCTCGCGAACACGACGAGGCGTAGAGAAAAAGATCACGCGGACTTGATTCTCGAGAAGGCTCAACTTCCTCGGGAATGAGAGAGATTAGGAAGCAATCGGAATGCACGGTAGCCGTCTTTGATCAGCGAATGGATACAATTCGGCGTTGCCGGTCCAATCGCGAGGTCCTCGAGGGAATTAGAATTCTCCAAGTTTCGACGAGTTGCGCCGCGCAGTCCACTTGGCAGCCTGATAGCGATGAGGATTTAATTGACACCGGGAGGTGTCGCCGCACTAAACTATGCAAAGTGGTCGGCTTTCGTCTTCGGAAATCTTCGATGAGCTGCTGTAATCTTCTGATTTCTGCCAGGATAGTCAACCTGTCGAAGATGATTATCGATCGCAGAGATCGATAGCGTGCCTTAATGCTCTATATAGGTAGCTCTGGCAATATGAAGCTTTTTATTTATTTAATTTTATTTAATTTTAATAATATTCTCTTATTACTATTTAATATTTAATAATCCAGAAATGAAACTCTCACCTATGTGCACTATTCATTAATATTTTATTATTTATTAAAATTTTATTATTTATTAAAAAATTATGATGTTATCACAGAACGGAATTTTATAACTCATTTTTGAGTTTTACATAATTTTCTAGTAATGTATATCTACATATTCTGTATCAAATGGAATACTTAATTAAAATTCCAAAGTTATTAACCTGTTATAGAATATAATTTTGAGACGACGGAGATAAAGAGAGAAGGAGAAAGAGAGAGGGAGGAAGAGAGAGAGAGAGAGAAATTAAATGGACTAAAATATAAAAATATTTTGATCGAAACTCAATAGATGTTTATTAAAGAAAGATTGTGGATTTCTGACAATGTAGAAATGTTCTCACCAAACAATACTGACTCGAAGGTTGAAATTAAAGTGTGCCTCCAGCACCACTTTGTGCTTCTTAAGGCACAGTCGATGTCATGTTTTCTCAAAATTCAGATTTCAGTATGTAAAAAATAAACAAAATACAATCTGTTGTCTACTTTCTTTTTGTGCCGCGACTACCAATTTTATTTCCTCTAATCATTGCCTCTAGCTAGTAACTTTGCAACGGTAGCGCTGTCTCTCTACCTCTTGTTCTGTGTCATTTTGTTTTATATTTATATTTATGTCATTTTCAGTTTATTTTATTTTATTTTATTTCATTGTTATTTTATTTTATTATCATTTTATTTGACGTTGTATTTTTTTGTCTACGGATACTCGTATTGCAGTATTGCTAATTTTGTGTGTAACTATTATTACGCGATATTCTGCGCACTTTATTCTTATTCTTAGTTTGCCGTGTATGCATTCCTAATAGGCTTCAAAGCAATAACAATGCTGTTGCCTTATCTTTTGCGTCTTTCTTTCTTTCTATTACATGTAGTTTATAATACTATTGATACACAATAAATTAAATCAAATTAAAAAAAAATTAAATTAAATTAAATTTTATTATAGTAAAAACTTATTGCTAAAGATTCCTCAAGTATACAATTTTTATGTAATCCAGAATCATAAAAAATATATGCTGTTTCCTTCAACAATCCAGAGCGTAAACTATAATAGAAAAAAATTTTAGGATGGTGCTGGAGGTTTAAGACGTTTACAATTTTGATGGGATTTATTATTATGGGATTTATTATTATTAGTATTCCATTAAATCGAATTACAGAGAATTTATTATATTACTTTTTGAGTAGATGATTTGTACACGACACCGTAAATACGTAAAATACGTAAAGAATTTAATTACTTTCAATCATCATATCTTCATTTGATTCAGTGACACTAAAATATTGCGTGTACGATTTAAGAGAGTCGAGACCTGTTGAAGACCAATGTGTAAATTGAGAAACGCAATAACGATCTTTACGTATTTTTTAATCAATCAGCGATTAATGGTACAATCAACGCGTGAACGAATATTAATATTTATACAAAAATATCTATATATTTAATATAAAAATCGATATATAATATCATAAAACAAGTATTAACAAGCTTTTTAACGTAATAACTCTCACATTAATCTAGATATTCGTATTAAAACTTATAACTTTAAAATTTGTGCGCAATTATATACAAAACAAATTGCAACTATTAAAGCTGTTGACAAAGCTTGCGACAATTGACCAATCTTTATGGAGATACTAAAGTCGTTTGTTTTACCAATTCAGTAGGATTTACATATACATAATTTACGTGTCATTATACTACACTTTACTTACTACTACATCAATATTGCACACGTACACATTCGTATAAATTTTCTAACTAAAATCTTTCGTAATAGATATCTAGAATTAATTCTAAAAACTCAACATTATTTGTTCATGTAATTTCTAGTCCAACTAAAACTGTTTTATACGTATAAAGTATAAAACAAATATTGTTGCGAGACATCAGAAGTCGGTAATAAAATTGTCATTTTCCAACTTTTTTCGTTTTTGGCATAAAGTGGACCGGTTTGGATTACATTATCATTTATATTTAATTATGGAAAAAGATTTTTAAATCTGTAAAGATAGTTAGAAAAATATTTATTTGATAAATAATTGGTAAAACCGACGACTTTATGATCCCTTTAAGATACTCGAGAAATTTCCACCGTCTTATCCCCGATGAAGGACATTGTCTGCACTTTCAATGGCCGCGCTTAATTGACACTGGTAGGTGTCACGACTCTAAACTATGCAAAGTGACCAGCGGCTTCGGCCTCTGATGTCGACTACGTGTGTGTGGGGCTCTCAAGAGGATTCACCATCATCTGAGTACACGTTGGCACATCTGACGTCTGCGAAGACGATCGAGAATGATCATTGATCCGAGAAATTGAGGCTCCGTCGTTCGACTGGACCGAATGAACGATCCGTTTGACGGAAACTTATATTGAAATGTATTAATTATTGACGCTGTCGGTATCACGTTTCTTCTACATCGCTCACTGTTCTATACGTCGTCTCTATGCCAACGGGAGGCTCAAATTCCTCTCGCGAACCAGTTTATACCAAAGTGGCGCGATGACAAAGATCGGCCGCCTCTGAAAGTCGAGGCCGTTCTTCGTTTTTCTCATGAATGCTAAATCACGTTTCAACATTATCTGCAGCATCTACAGCATTCTTTAAAAAATAAAAATTATACGCATACCGCGGGTTAACGCGGGGGATCTCTTTCGCAATTTTCAGATTCTCTTTTTTTCGCGTATTTTATTATAGAATTTCTTCTTGGCTCGTTTACGTCATTTATTTCACCGGAATAGAAATCGTAAAAGGTAAATCTTTGAAGAATGGGTCAGTCATTTTGTGCGTCTTGAAGATGAGCATCGCGGCCATCTGTTTCGCGACTTCCTTCGTACGAGTAGCACTCGCGCAGAACCTACTCGGCCAGGCGCAAAATACTCCGAGAGTCCGATTCCGTTCCCCTCTGCTTCTTTCTCCTCTCTTCGTCCTCCTCTTTCCGTGCCGCGACGTGCCGCAGAGGGCGGATATGTATAGCCACGACGAAGAGGTACACGACTAGAGGATGGCTCCCGGTCTCGGTGGATGGACACGGACAGGTCCGCATTGTATTCTACGGCCAGTAAATCCTCCCGCTCCTAGTGTAAATGAGAGCTGAAGAGGGAGAGAACGTGGTGCTTGGTTGCTCAGAAGAGAGTTTGATCCCGCCGATCCCGGCTGTGGAAGAGGAACACCCAAAGAAGATTCGAGAGAGCGAGTGGAGTGAGAGAGCAAGAAGGAGGAAGAGAAAGAACAGGGGTAGAGGGACGGTGAAACAGAGACGGAGAGATTTATCTTCCGCGGCGACTTACAGCAGCCTTTGTCACTGGCCGCGGTGAGAAGTTCGCATTTTTCGTCATTTTTTTCCTACCATTATTCCCCGCGCTCACCTCGCCGTGTTCCACGGATTTATTCGCGTTCCTTCTACATTTCGACAGCGACACTCGGTTGTTGCAAGCTACCAGACTACTGGAATTAACCTCTGCATGCGCGCGCGCGCGCACGTGTGTGTGTATGTGTGTGTGTGTGTGTTTGTGTGTATATACACCATATTCTATACACCATATATTATATACGCCATTCTTGTTCTCTTGATTTGAATGACGGATCAGAATTTCTCTTACAATTAGTAGAAATTAATTATATTATATTAATTATATCATATATATATATATATATATATATATATATATATATCCTTTCGATTCGAGGTAATTCCAATCAACGGATTACTGTATGAAGCTTCTGTTATCGCGATAGTAACTTTCTACTAATTGTAAGAGAAATTCAGATCCATCATTCAAATCAAGAGAACAAGAGTAGCTCTCATGAATAAATTTCTTTCGAACGATTTTGATTAGCACCTGGTCGTTGCGAGTGGGAAACCATTCGATAACCCAACCGTAGAGACGTCGAAGGACCTTCACACGAGCTCGACGAATACAGGCCGTATACTCGATCGTGTATATATACGTGTGTGTCAAAGGGGACACGAAGGCAAGGTTGCGGTGCGGTAGTAGGAGTCGGTGGTAGGAGAAATTTCTAGTCAGACAACGTTTGTCGGCGCGTTTGTGGGCACCGACGCGACGTCTTAAGGTGCAATCTTTTAAAGAGGCTCGCAGTGCGCTAAGATCCACTACCGTTTACTACAACTCGAACGAAACTGCTCGCGTCTCGCGTGCGTTAATTCGATATTCGCGACATATGCTGGACCCAATCTGGGTATAAATTGGTCTTTCATATTTGACACTGAAATAAATTTCAGATGAAAAAGAGGATCGCAGAGGTAAATTATATCTTTTTTACAAAAATTCAATTCTTATGAGTCAAGATGTAGAGTCTCTTATCATGTTATGCGTCTCTATGTGTATTATGTGCCTCTTAATATGTAGAATCTACAAGATTTGCGACGCAAGACTCCTTATTTAAGGAGGAATATAACTTGTACTAAGTACTAAGAAAGGCTGCGCTCTTTTCATTCTTGTCGAATCGCGTAGGAGGGACTCCGTTACTGATTTGTGATCAATTTGCCCTGATTTACCGCGTCGGTACCGCGAGCGAGAATGCTTTGGGCCTCTTGCTGGCCTCGCCTTGAGAGAATTTCTTCTTCGAAGAATTTTAACATCCTCTATAACTGCAAGTTTCACGCAAAAATTAAATAAATGATTCACAACGAAACCACTGATCCTAAATTATTAAAGTTACCATTAGAAAGATGAATATATAAATATATGAGTGAACATTAATTTATAATCATAT
>Ga0157364_1004236_pt1 | contig 14267 bp, 11 predicted proteins | sample AttsexASBM2_FD_111476 | JGI IMG/M metagenome (GOLD analysis project Ga0157364, IMG submission 111476) | Fungus gardens microbial communities from leaf cutter ant in Ribeirão Preto, State of São Paulo, Brazil - Atta sexdens ASBM2 | ecosystem: Host-associated > Fungi > Mycelium > Unclassified ... | reverse complement strand
TTCTATATTTTATCAGTATTTTGAAATTCAAGGAACTGCGGCGCGTTCTTTCCGAAATTCGATCCGTATGGATTCAACTCCCACTTTGAAATTTTAACATTTGCGCTCGACAAGCTGCACTGTCACACTCCGGGCGATTGGTGTAGACCTCGGTATAAACAGCATCGTCTTCATTTCACTTTAAACAGCATCTTCTGCAGATAATAAAATCAGCTCGATATTAAATGATATTTTAATTTTTCTTTACACTGTTGTTCTTATTAAAAATTTTATTAGGATACATGACGTTGAGTTTATGACTGTAATATCGATGAAATTCATATACCAAACATCTCGAAATGTATACATGTATAGAAAGCTAGTAGAATTAATACACGAAATAGACCATACAAACTCCGAATTGACTGGGCATAAAGCGTATATAGTCCGTTGAAACTCTAAAGTTGGAACTCTAAAGTTGTAATTCTAAATACAATACTCTAATGACTAATATTATATAAGGTTAATATTACGCGTATTACATGTATTATAGTATTATAATTTTTTGGATCAGATTATTGCACGGAAAGAACGATTTTAAAATATCCAAAAATTTAGTAGAATGCAAATCTGAAAATAATTTTGTTGGACCATCAAAATAATTAGGAATCTTAAGCACGATATGAGTAATGCTGTAAAGAGTTTTGTCAACTAAATTTTTTAATGCTTTAGCAAAATCTTTCTTTTCATGTGAGAAAATAAATAATTATGAATTATTTGTTCTGATAAACTTTATTTTATTATCATTTTTTAAATTTGACTTAAATAAAATTTCTCTTAAATATATTTGAAATATTAGTCGAATATATTGTTCTATAACACTTAAATTCTTTAACATAAAAAATCTAAGATAAAGTATACTTTAAACAAACTCTTGTTAAAAATAAATACATCGTCATCGAATATTAATATCCTATCAAAGATTCTCGACACAGATGCAATGAAGATCGATGTCGCAGGTTTGCTACGCAAACAGGGTTGGCGCCTGCCTATGCCATCCGACAAGAGAACTGAAAATCCTCCGATGAAACGCGTTTGCGAAATATTCTGTGTCGCGACACAAACGAAATGCAAATGGCCAGGCTACGCGTCGCACAGACGTTTGGCAACAGTGTTTGGTTTCGTCCGAGGGATGGTTTTGGCAATCGGTAGGTGAACATAGAGGGTGATATACAAGGCAGATAGAGCCACAAGGACGTACAGAAGGGAGAGAAAAAGAAATAGAGATTGAAAGGGCGAGACAGACTAAATGAATGAAGGGTATGAGAAAAGAGAGAACAAGTGAAAGAGAGATGAGGAGTGAGTAAAGGGGAGGGAGCGAGATGAGAGGCAGGCTAGCTGTGTTGGGTCATTGTACCACGTCCACGTCCGTCAACACCTCACCGCCCTCGGCTAAACTATAAAATACATGCGACATCACCCACACTGCTACTACTTTTTGGTACAGCGAACGCGTTATATCCGAGTCGATCGATTACATTGCCGATGCTCTTCGTTGGACTTTGCGTTCGATTCATGTTGTTCTCTTCAAATCCGCTGTATTTCGGATACTCGACTACCGAACGATGATTCACGCGTTCGGCATACACATACGCCCGCGCCCGATAACACTGTCCGGCTAACTGCCGGATAGTGGATTTACGATGAGTTCCAGATGATTATCTCTTCGCGTTCGGCGTCGCGCAGCCGGAATTACTCGCCGCTTCGCATTCGCACGCTAATTGAAACGATCCCGGCCCCGCACCCGGGATTCAAGCAATTTCCGCGGACGCGTTATTTCACCAAGTAGGATGGAGGTCGCGACGACAGCTCAAGGAAGTTTTGCCGACGCAGCCGCCGTCGCCAATTCTGCCGGCAAGTAATTATAAGTTGGACGAGAAGCGAAGAGAGATGTACGAAGGAATGAACTGGTCAAGCACGCGGTTCATTCCGTCGTTACTTTAATATTTCAAGATGTTTTTTGGTGTACACGGACGTTCAATATACATTTTGATATGTAAATCTGTGGCCTTGTAGTGTCGTGATGCTCGCATGGCTTTAGTTCTACAGGGTCATTGCAGTGAAAGGGTCGGTATACCGAGAGATATGTCGGACCTACAAAATGGGGAGTGCGTGTTTTACGACCCATGTAAATCCTCGTGCCTTCGTGTATTTGTTGTTTAATTTAGATGTTTTCTACTTCGCGCTAGTATATTCGCCATATGGCCCATAGTGTTTCTCTCACGGTGCAAACTCGTTGAATGCAGGCCGCTGCAATTAGTCTTTTCAACGTACGCGATTATATACAGAGCTATTATATACAGAGGAATGTGTACGTCATTATTAGTAGCAGCAACTATTTCTCGAATTATTTTCTCAAACGAATTGAATTCTTTGATAGATTGAAGTACAATAACAAGCAAATATCATATATATAGAATATGAACACGTCTATTGACAATAATACAATTTTTCTCTGACACTAAGGTAACTGCAGGTATTAAACTGCTGCCAAATGGAAGAAAGTCAGAATTGTAGAAAATGTCCCTGTAATAATATATCAGCTGGATGTAATGGCGCGGTATTGGACATTTGCGATTTCCGCGGAAATCAGTAGACCGGTGGTCTATCGTTGTTGACAAACGAAGAAAGGCTAGGTCGAGACGTCGAATAGGATTTAGACGATCTGAGGACGGAATGGCATTGAGAGGGTGGGTCCCCACCGAGGAAATAACGTCGGCAGCCCGCCGAATGGCAAACGCTACACAGGAGAGAGCGTGGTAGCACAATCAGGCTTGATGCCAAACAGTTCTAGCCACTCCCAACCAGTTCCACCCGTGGGATTGGTTGGCAATTACAAGATGTGCGATAATCCGCAGACTTGGCAGCAGGCGCCGCTTGCGTTAACCCACCAAGATTAACACTTACCTACACGTAACTCTTGGCTCCCGCTTGGCTGCCGCTTGCTCTACCTCTTGCTTCTTCGTCATCAACCACTGCGCCGTTTCGCCTCTTATGGATATTAATAACGTATCTTCCTGTACCTCTAAGAGTATTATACCGCCTGTAAGACCAGCAAGAACCAAGTTTCTCGTACCCACAAAGAAACCACCTGTCTACCATAATTTTCTACGCATCCGGAGAGGCAGGAAAACCGGAGAAAATTGCATAAGTTCCTACAACATCGCACAGTGAAGTGTTAATTTTTGTCTCATTTATGATATTTCATATCGTTGCTTGTATCATTGCGATATATTTCCAACAATTTTCGTAAAAAGAATCCTTAATATCTTTTAGAAAAAATATCTATTATAAGAATGTGAGTTTAATACGAAATTGATTAAGGCGTAGTATATATTTTCACGCGACATTTAAAGCATCCCGCATCGATTTCGACCGTTATCAGCTTCCATAGTGAAGTTGCAGGCTTCCGTAGAGGAGTTCTATGTAACTCAACCAGAGGAGAACTACCGGGGGATTAAAGTTGCTCTGGCAAAAGTCCCTGAATCTTGCGGACTATGTCGGCCGACCCTCAGCAGCAGAACTTAGATTTATGCCGCGAAACCCTTGGAATTACCGAATCGAGGATTTATTTCTTTTTTCGCTTCCGTTCGCTTTCCTCACCTTCGTGTATAAGTGGAACGCATCTAATCCTGCGAAAGCAGAAATGCAGAGAATAGTAAAGTGCAAGTTAATATCTCTTCCTCTCTCTCTCTTTCTCTCTCTCTTTCTCTCTCTATTTAATTATCAGACAATAGTAGGATAGTAATAATTCTTAACGGAAGTCCAGCTTGCCTCGCTATTGTTGTCTTTTCTGATATACTAAGCTATTCTCAGCGGAATACGAGAGGTAACATGCGATTCAACTATTACATCAGTGCGAAGCCAGCGAGACTCATAATCGTTACCGCCATTTCCGAGCGTATTAGCGATAACTAAAGAACTTTTAAAGCCTGAAACCCGGAGGGCGGTTGCTGTTTGGCAGGGAAGATAACTGGTTTCTAATTGTGGATTTGCAGTTTCATTTAGCTATCGATTTCCCGCGTTAAAGCCAATGGGAAGGTACTGCGTTATATCGTGTAACCGCATTCGGTGACGTTACATTAGTCCCGTAACAGACAGACCGTGGTTAAATGTCTACTCGACCGGAAGTCAGATAGCAGATTGTCATGTATGGCACTATAAGCCATGATTAATTTCCATCCGAGAAACTAAGAAATTAAGCGCCTGCATTAACCATCAGACTTTGCTATTTTTATCTTCGATTTAAGTTAAAGAATAATTTATCATGTATTCTTTAATTCTGCACGAATAATGTAGAATCGTTCATTAGATTTTCGAGCTCTTCTGAAATTAGCGCATGTAGTTTTACTAAATTAAATTTCCTTAATGTGAGACAAAATTATTAATTTACTCGTATGTACGAGTTTTTGCTGTTTCTCAACACATTAATTACGTGCTTTTAAAATGGACACAACGACTCTGAGAACAAAAAAAAAATGGACGAGTAACGAGGACAGAATGTCCGACGGTACTTTTTACACTTGTCGCATACATCGGGCGTGGTATTTCGCGAGCCGCGCAACTGCAGGAAACGTTTTACGACTAATGCAGATGACCATGTCAGACATCTTAAAGGTTAGCATGCACGTGAGCCATTCGTCGAAGCGTGGTTAACAGAGTGTACCTACGGCGCGACATTCGTAAACGGAAACTTAAACGATGCCATTGCGACGTCTTTAAATTCTATCGGTTGGTGTAGAGATGCAAAAAATATACAAAGTCTTTTATTAAATACATGGTAGTATTCATATCTATTTGATGAGAGTAAAGTAGAATGGCACGGAAAGCATGATAAGAGTAACGAGTCGCGAATCTCTGTTCTTCGTTAATTTATACGTGTACACCTAATTAAAATAAGGGCGTGGATGGTACTCGTTCTCGTGCACCTGCGTTATCATAACGGCTCACGCCAGTTTTCTGTTGTTTCTCTCGATCGTGAGTTTGCTCACGGATCTTAGGCGACTGTTCTCCCCTGCCATTTCTCGCTCCTATCTCTCGTTTTCTTATCCTCATGTCGCGATAGTTGGAAGACTCCAGATGAATCGAGTAAATTGAAGATCTTCGCAGTCGGGCGAGGTGTTGGTTCGCAATGAGAAGTTTTAACCTGTTATCTCAGCTGCTCGAAATCATTTCTTTCAAAGATGCAATTCTTTTTAGACGATTTATTGTTTAGGTCTTCATTTTAAATGTTTATCGATTTTGCGACACGAAAAAGACGGTTTTACTGAAGTGTCTAAAAATTTAGTTAAATACAGATCTAAAAATAATTATGTAAAATGTTCAAATTGGTTGCTAGAATGTCAAAACTTTTTGCACTGCTTAATTATGCTTCAGATTTTTACATAATTATTTTAATGCAGAATTTTTTGAGATCTGTATCGAGCTAAATTTGCATCCAGCAAAACCGTCCGTGTATATAAACAATTATGACGCACATTTCTGCATTTTGATCATTCTGATGCGATAAACGAATACATAAAAAAAGTTAGTATTTTTTTTAGATCTAGTAGTGGACATTCAGTTCATACACGTTTAATTTGCAGATGTGTAATAAAGATATTTGCAGAAAATTAAACCTTTCTCGTTCTAGAATTGTTCGTTTACTTTCTACTTCTCCACAAGATAAAATCTATAAAATCATAAAATATACCTTTCGTCGTGCACATTGTGACGATCATTCGAGCGAGAAATTATCATTATGTTGTTAGGGAATTTTTATTATTATTAAAATGGATCGCCGTTGTGAAAGAAGGAAAGAAGCCCATTCTAAATTCTATCAACAAGGCGGGAAGTCTAACATCGTTGTCTTCGCCGTTACTGACCGAAAGATAGAGCACGTGCGATGCACTAACGAGATACAGTCATTAGGCGTATTTAGTTTATACTATAAGCGTAGTGGGGCTTCGGGAGAGTCTTGATGGGCAAAAATTCAATAGACCACCATACGATAGAACACGGTTCGCTGGCACTGTTAAACGGTCCTCCACTCACGTAATGCTTCGCCACTTATAATGGGTGGAAGACATAAGAGAGAAAGAAGGAGATTGGACAGCTAGATATTATATAAGTTTTATAACTGGGCCGAGCACTCCTCATGAACGCTCTTCTATCTTCCTGAGAGCGTTGTTGTTTTCGATTTGAGATGAGACATTCATTATCGTTGATAAACTGTTCCCAATTTATTTCAGAAAGCTTTGATAAATTTTTGATTATATCGTAAATTAGATTGATACTTGAACGCAAGGCTTATAATCTACAAATAGAATATATTATATACAATTTTATTCTTAGTTTTCTTATTTAGCTTAGTTTATTGAGACTATATCTATATAAGAAGACTAAATCTATATCAAGAAGAAAATCGAAAATGATCGTGATCTGGATTTTCAATTTTAAGTAAGGAAAGTAAAAGAGATTGCGTGAATTCAACCGAAGAAAGCACATGAAATGCTATTATATACGAACACTGAATGTCATACTTCGATATTGCAAGAAATCTTGATATTAGCGAAATTCTGCTGACTGTAATGAAATATTGTAATATTTATTGTCGATCTACTGTACATAAACTTTTCGCACAATGTTATCTCACTTGATTCCACACATCCCCGGCTTGCGAGGGAATGTGGTGCTCGACGATGGTCGCCCCATATATATCGCTTCACTTTCCTTTTTCTATTCGATTTTCCCTTCGTTCCACTTTCGCAGCTAGTGAGCGTGCACGTAACCACGGGCCGGTAATTTGCGAAAGTACGAACGTTTGTTCAGGCGAAGGGACGACTCGCGGAATATAAGAACGCGGGACTTGTTGCTGGTTTCAAGCGGCAGCCCGGAGTCTCGCAATATACCGAAGGAATTCGATAGTTTATTGGCTTTCCTTGGACGTGGTAGAACAACGGGCGGAAGAAAAGGGAAGAGAAACGGCGGCGAGCGGAAGAGCAGCGAAAAAGGAAGAGAAATGGCAACGAGCGAAACAGAAAGGATGAACGGAAGACAGAGAAGGAGAAAAGGGACGGTACAAGAAAGAACGAAGAAGCGAAACTGGTGACTATAGACTGCGGCGTCGGCTTGTTTATGGGAGTGCCGATGCGCACCATCTGCTGAAAAAGACTTGTTGTTCTAAATGTGTGCATTTCGCGTGCACCCCGATGTGCACAGACCAGTTGGCACAACGAAATCACCGATCGTATCTCACTACGTTTCTACGTTTCAGTCAGGTAGAGCGCAGGTCACCGCTCTCTCATTTTTCGACAAACGCCAGTCGAGGGGAGATCGTCTCACAACGACGATTAACTTGTCGTCGCGGCTATTTCGAGGCTACAAATTTCGTTTCAAGCGAGTTACATGCGTCGATTGCGCAGCGGAGATTCGTGTGGCTGTTTGATGAAAAATGTTTACTCTCTTTTCATTTCTCAATCCCGAACGGATTGTGCATTTAAGCATGTTTATGACGACATTAGATATGTCTATTTGTAGGATTTTAGGAAATCTTAGAAGTAATAAATAGTGAATTCGATTGGACGCGCACTGGTACAAAGTCATTGTACATAATTTAATCTAAGGGTAAAAGTTAAACATTTTGAATTACAAAATATCAATATTTTACCAAATTGCATAATAAATGTATTAAGAATTTTGCGGTTTAATTTGTTTTTGTATTTATATTTATATTAATTTGTTTCTATAGTTATATACACACATTTTTACACAATTTGTATACGATGGTTTTAACGTTACAGAGTGAGTTCAATCGAATTTGTTATAAGTATATTAAGTTCATAAGCAGATAATAATACGTTACTTCTTACATTGGCATCATCATTTCTCTACGTTGAGAGTTCCATGCCATCTTTATGGTGATTTCGGCTACGCGACCGGATACAAGAAGGTCCATTTGCGTGGGCGAAGACAGTGTTCAACGACAAACGTTCTACTGTGCCACGCGCGCTTTCGGTGATGGTAGTGTTCACCCTGCGGGGAAAACAAAGAAAGCTCTAAACAGCAGGTTCAGGTAGAGAGGAGTTTCCAGCGAGCGCCTCGCGCACAATGGCACAGTTAGGGTTACAAGCTTCTTGACGAGTTGCCAAGTCGCGTCGTTGACGGCGAGCCCTCTCCTTTGTCGCCGTCGCCAGTTAGACGTTGCCGACGACGGTGACGATCGTTCCTGCAAGCAACGACGGGGATGACGATGACGGCGGTACGGCGCGGCGAAGGAGGCGACGCTGGCGGCGTCGACGTTGGGCGTCGTCGTCGCCTTCGACGGCACAAAGTACCCGTCACCGCTTCCCTTCTGCCTGCTTGGCGAGCCAGCCACCCGACGACCGCACGTCGGCGTTTGATCCGCTGGCTGGAATTGAAACGGAGCCAATGAATCTGCCGAGCGGGATTGCAACCCAAGAGGAATCAAACCCGGAGGATATCGCTTCGTCCGAGGCGCTTATTTCTTTTCTTGTCTCGCCAAGAGGGGAAAAAGTTTGCCGACCAAGAGAGATGGGAGGATATACCTTCTTCGATGAGGCGGATTTAAGTACCTTTATTTTCTTTGCTCCCATCATGGCATTTCTCGTTGGCGTTCGTGATTCATGCAGTTTACTCATACTATATATGTATTATGTATATGTATCGCACGTACGATCGTATACTTTCTGATGTAGAGCGAATTAAAGAGAGAGATATGCTAAAACTAGCACTATTCGAGATTACTAGAATCATTTTATAAAAGTGACCTACTTGGATGATATACAGTGATATATTTGGCCTTTTATTAAGTATTCATTCTATTTTTACACTTGCCACCTTATCATTTTTTTCCTTTTAATCTCAAATCATATGATAGTTAATTTCCTTTTGTAGGAATGATAGGAAATTGTCGAGGTATCTTATGAGAATGTCGCGTTACCGATATGCAAAGAAACAGTGACACTGCCGCTGACTTGGGATTCCACGGTGGTATTTCAACCGTGAATTATCGAAATTGCACTTTAAGTCGAATCTGATTCCACGGAGTAAGCCGAAGCTCGAGCGATTCCGGAAAACGTGTCCGCTTTACCTTGTTGAGATCTCGCGCCGCCGCAAAAAGAGAATCCAAGCGGTTTATACCAACACGAGGAAGCCTGGAACACACAACGGCTATACGTATGCTGGATGCGCGGTCGCACGGATAGGTATATGTACACACGTCTACGTGAAGGTACCTGCGGACAGATGCTGGAATGGAAGTCGAGCTTTGGGAAAGCCGCGCACGTAGCCGCGGGGGATAGAGACGACCGTAGGTTGGCTTGGCAATGATCGCCACCCGGTGACTGTGCCAGCCATTAACGGACACGTGTCTCTATCTGGTCCTTGCGCTAGAATCGTGAGATTTATCGCCTAGAACGACACGTCGCATCGTCGAAGACTCGAGTGTATTTTTATCACGCGTCATCGATCGCTGCTGTGTTAGTTTTCTCGTCGACGGACTCATATATGTGCGCACAGCCCAATTGATCGTTTCTGAACTCGCATTTGGAGCATTAGAACGTTTTGTTGAACGTAAAAATTCATTCTACAATTATATAAGCGTAGTTGTAAGAATTGACCAAACACAGTCGAATATTCTCCTCCTATTCATCTGTGATTGGTCAATCTTTACAACTACAATCACTTATAATTACGCTTACGTGATTGTAGAATGAGTTCAAGGCACTTACTGCGATGTTCTGCGTTTCCTTAAAGAGCAGACTTGCTAAGCACTTCACTTGGGCTTTCGAACAGATCGAGTTTATCTTTAATTGCCATTAAACGGTTGAAGTCTAAAGTATAGATATCTACACTTGATATAACTCTAGTACTGGAGTAGCAGATGTTTCCAGACAATGAAGTCACTTTTTCTTCCACGTAGAGTCTCTCGGTACATATATGTGTAGACGAAATAGAAAAAAGAATTATTTCTTGTATTTTTAAAGAATTGCTTTGATAGACACGTCAAATCGCGAATGGATTCTCTATTTTGCGAGGCGAACGAATAGTTGAAATTTGTAGTGACAGATATGTTCTTTTAAACGGGGCACGGCTATTAGTAGCATGCGTTGCCAAATCTCCGTCAATCACATAAGTTTCCTCGAACCGCGCCGCCATAATCAATATCGCCGCCAATATCAGTTTCAAGGGATACAATCGTACCGGTAAACTTATTGTTATCGCGATAACGGCGTCGCGCTTTTGGCTATGCTGGCGGTTTAATGTTATGCGTTCGCAAATAACGGCGCGATTCATTTTAGCCAGAACCCTGCAGTGGTTTGTCAATGGTTCGATAGCGGCGTCGGCGCTCGGCTGTTCCGGTCATTAAAACTTGATCCATCGAACTATTTGTCCGTCCGTACACGCTGCAATCCCGAAAGTCTCGTTTTTCACGATATCGCCTCCCCGACGTAGCTCTCGTTCACATTTTTTATGCGGCTACCTATACATCATCGTAACGGTGAAAGCGAAGCGCGACAGATAATTCACGTGGAACTCGGACAGCGCTCGTAAAGCGCTGATAAAAGTGGCAGAATGACTTATTTTAATTGAAACGTTCGTAATCATTTCGCGATTGATCTGTGTATACGAGCGCGACACGGAATAAATGACCATAATATTTCGCACCATAATAATCAGTGTAAAAATAACGACACTCGTAAATTGAATGGAGCATAATCCGGGTTTGTCATCGATTTTCTTTTATGGGAAGTAAGATGCTTATTTTTACAATGTATATAACCTATTGTATATAAAGTCTATTTGAAGAATAATAGAATTTCTGATCATAAACTAAACTTTAACTGAAAGCTCATCAAATATTTATTGAATAATTTAACTTTGTAAAACATGATGGTGTTAATCTATTGAAATGCGTTTTAAAATAGAGTTTGCGATTTCTATTTCTAAATCTTGCTATTTCTCTCCTCTTTCGCTCTTTGTACGAGTTTTCGTTAGTAATACGAGTCGAACATGCTCGATACTATTGTGGCTTTTATTGTCATGCAAAAGTTCGAGCTTATGCTCGATGTGGAGCAATTCAGCAGTCGGTTGAACACAATAGACCGGACAGTCGGCCCGGTACAAAATATGCAAATTTGGCCGACGTCGGGGCCGGTCTGACAAAAACAATAAACGCGAACGATTGCATGTGTTCATACATCGATGGATTCATAAAAATATCCATACGAACACGGGCGCGGATAGAGAGGGACGACAATAGTGGTTGGAATGGACCAAAGAGGAAAGAGAAAACGCCGCACGGTGCGAGAGGTGGAAGTACAATATTATTTAGCCAGTGTGAAACCGTTCGCGCGTTACATTCTGTACGGATTGACTACTAGCGAATTTGCAGATGAGAACGAAGCGTTTTCCTAAGCGAACATAGACATAGCGATGGCGATGCTTTTACATTTATCTGCGTACAATATTTTTTTATATAAATGCGTTACGCATATCGTTTTAAAAAATTGCAGCGTAACATCAAAAAGGCATGAAACATAAATTCAAATAATATTTATTATGGAAACAAACATAATGGACTGAAGAGAACTTTTATATCTGCGTTTTTAACTTTCAGATCTGTATGAAACTTTTTTGCGACATTGCTTGTAGTTTAATGGCGTCCTTGCTCTTCAAACTATCTTTATCTAGCAGGGCATTCTATTTAGGTCACGCTTTTCCAAAAGTGTCTGCCTAAGGCACACTTGTTCCATTTTTTGTCTCTCCCGACAGTTTAACTGTTCATTTTTCTTTGAACTTTTTAAATGTTTCTTTAAACTTTTCTTTCAATCTGTTAAAGATGTTATCGTCCGTAGGCGATATATTTCGAAGGAAATTTTTTTCTATTTGCTTCTATATTGTTTCTGTATTAAATTTATTTCACAATTTAATCTGTAAGAAGATTAACTAAATAGATAACTGGACTAACAAATTTATTGACGATTATCTATTTTAATTTTAATTTAATATTAATTGAAAACTAATTATATATATAGAAAACTAATATATATTGATACTTTTTGATGACTTATATATTGAAAATTAATATATATTGAAAATTAATTTTATATATGTATAGAAAGAGATGTTGAAAACAATTGTATACAAAGTTGACATTCAATTCAATTCTATTTAAAAATTTTCAATTTTTTTTATATTCGATGAAAAATCTACAATTCTATACTACTTTAATGCACATATACTTATATTAGTGTATTGATATCGAACGAAATGTGCGTCGATAGATCCTGTTAGAAGCATTTGACTATTTCTTCCATCAAGTGCGCTGAAACCTATCTTCACCTTATTTTGTCGAAAATCATCGTTATAAATCGTGACGAGCGAGAAGCGTTCGACGAGAACACCCGAGTGAATTCCGAGGATGCAGCCTCTCTCGCAGCGACGAGCAGGAATAAAAATGGCGCAGATTGGGGAACGGATAGAGAGAAGCGAATCGTTGCTGGGTCCCACAGGTCGATTTGACGGGTTCGTTCCCTTGATGTTTCATCCGTCCACACTGCCCTCCACCCTCTCGCCACTTCGACCATTTGCTACCGTCGCTTGTAAATATGAGCGGTCCTTCATTCGGACAGAGAGCAATAGCCCTAACAACGTCTTCCTGCCACCGTGCTCGGATGCCCGTTCAGCGCGACGGTGGTTTCCCTCCGTTAGGGAATGTACCATCATTCCTTTCCTCAGGGCGGCAGACTGTAGAAAGAGAGAAGCGGCCGAAGTGGACGAAGAAAGGGGACACGATGCTAGAAAGCGTGAGGGAGGAAAGTCCCCCGACAATCAACGTCTATGGCGCCGCGCCATCGTTCTTACTATTTTACGTGGTGTCGTAAAAGATGCTTGTTACGAGCGGCGAACGGACAAAATGACGGATCGTAATAAGTTCTCGTTTAGCCGACGGCGGCATTGTAGGCCAGTTTCGCCAAGGTCCGAGACAACGATGGTCATAAACGATCGAGGTAACTCGAAAATGATGAACGAATTTTGCGAATCATTCGATCGTTCAGTTGTTATATTTTATATCTGACAATGAGTGATATAAATAAGTCATATGTAACACGTATAATTATTAATGGAACATTGAAGTACAACAATATTATTAACATATGACGTATGATATTCACTTACGATATTCCATAATTTGGATATGTACCATCTGTGTTCCATAAACTTTAAACGAAGCTTTAAAGAGCGCGCATTACGTAAATTCTCGCAATTTTAATCATTAGACACTTTTAACGTCGCGAACATGATTTATTTTCTATCCGTTTCTTCGTGGTTAGACAAATTGCAGCGTAATAAAGTTTTATAGCACGCCTCGGTTGCGTGCGGCTGTAGCCGGTTCCTTCTACATACATACATATACACGCACCTATAAGGATATGCACGTCCATTGCTTGTGTGTCCATATAAATTGCCAAGCTCACTTAGCCGGCCAAATTTATTCCAATCCCGTAATCCACGCCTATTCATATAGATGCAAATCGGAGAAACGTGTGCCAAATTCGTACGCATCCTTCTGGAAACGAGATATCTCGTGGGGGAAGAATAGCTTACCTCGTAGTCCACTGTACAAGCTATGCCGAGAATGAATTAATCCTTGCTGAGAGAGGAAAGAGGGCCGAGGGAGAGAGAACCGACCTGAGTAGAAGCCGGTGTAATACAACGCATTGTCACAGTCCCACTGGAAGCTAACATTCGAGCTTTCGAACATACACCACACGAACATTACGATACGCGACGTATGAGCTCGTTCAGACCATCGTGAATTATTAAATGCCCGAATTAAATGCCGCGCTCGGTCATTAAACTGGCATAAGTCACACTTGCGTTCTAGCTGCCGCCGATGAAATATTAAGCTGGAATTCTACGATGAATATATCACGGTCGACTCTATTATATCCGCAATATTCATTTGTTTACGATCTTCCATGCTACTTCGCACTATGTAAATGTTATATACATTTATAGAAAGATATATACATATATATATCTGGACAATTTGAGTCAGTAAAATTTTTTTAAATCAAATTCGAATATTTTATTGTTCAAAATGAAAAATTTTTTTATTTTCAACATAATTTTCTTTTAAAAAGTTACTTTTTTTTTATCTATTTACTACGTGTGTGTGTGTGTGTGTGTGTGTGTGTGTGTGTGTGTGTGTGTGTGTGTGT
>Ga0157364_1004235_pt1 | contig 14268 bp, 2 predicted proteins | sample AttsexASBM2_FD_111476 | JGI IMG/M metagenome (GOLD analysis project Ga0157364, IMG submission 111476) | Fungus gardens microbial communities from leaf cutter ant in Ribeirão Preto, State of São Paulo, Brazil - Atta sexdens ASBM2 | ecosystem: Host-associated > Fungi > Mycelium > Unclassified ... | reverse complement strand
ATGCATTTAGTGCAATTTTGGATTTGTACAGCAGCGCAAAAATAGCAACCGTATTTTTAATACTGTTATCTTATCCGTTTGGAATTTGTTTCACGTATTTAAAAAAAAAAAACGCAAAAGTACATTTAGTGTTTAAAAAAACGCAAAAGTACATTTATTAAAATATGCGATAACACACAGACTTGTCGACGCTCTGTGCTAGTGCTATACGTCACATAGTTATATGTATGTATTAAGCTTATTCTACAATTATGTAAATGTAGTTGTAAGTGGTGTGGTTTTAAGAATTCACCAATCACAGCCGAAAATAAGAAGAATATTCAATTGAAATTGGTCAATTTTTATATTATTTAACTACACCAATTACAACTATATTTATGCAATTATAGAATGAGCTTTACTATTGAAAACTTTGTAGTCGCAATTTTTGCGAATTAAATATCTCAAAGAAACCATTACATGTGAGAAGCTATTTTTTTAAATTGCATAAAAGGACTTTTTGCAAAACGGCATTCGCAAAATGATATTTACGAAATATATGTTATGGAAAATTTTTATCTCTGTCCGCAAGCACGAACCAATCAGCCTCGACCAATTTGTAGGGGAGAGATAAAATAAAGAACGCAATAGAGAGAATACGCCAGTCTGCAATTATTTCATTGTGCTACGTGACGTCAACGAATATGTTCGCCAATCGCGTGAGAGAGACGCGAGCGATCCTCAAGGCGAAATTGGCGAGCGAATCGGTATATCAGCGCAAGCTCAATTAACATTGATTTCGCGATCGCAGGCGATAGACGATACTGACCCATCACCTCCGACAATGACGATTAATTACGTCAGACATCATATGAAAAAAATTCTGATCGAATTTAGAGATTTAAGACTCGAGAGATGCAATCCTTCTTTTTGTAATCTAAAATACAAAAATAGTACAAAAATTAAAATATCTTTAAAAAATCTTTTTTATAATTCTCATTACATATAACATATATTTTGTATAATTATATTATTAATTTATAAAATTTATAGAAATATTTTGTAGGCAAATTAAACCTTGAAATTTTATTATTAGAAAAAGAATACATCTTCTAATGAGTCTGCATGTGATTCGAAAATTAAGAAAAGTTCAAGAAAATCATTTTAAAAGTTGAAATAAATTTCAGTAATGATTTTGTTCAGGAAATCACTTATAACTACAAATTATTTTAACATCGCGCATGTAATATAATATACAGAATAACATAAGTGAATCACTGCAAATCGCATCCTTATCGATCGTTAGCAGATATTCGGATTTTTGCATGTAATCATTTTCAGATGAAGAAACATCCGCGTAGTGATTCTGCGAAGATGTGAGTCACTCTAAAAATCCGGTTGATTAGAAGCATCTGGGCTTCTTGAATATATGGCCGATAATATAGTAAATTTTTATATTTAAGATCGTCTTAAATATAGTCTTAAGATGTCATAAACCAATTATAGAGCCATCTTAAAATCTTAAGATTTTATTATTTAAGACTTGAAATAAGAGTCGATATATATAGTCGACTATAAATATTTATATTGCAATTTATATTGCTTACAAAAATCTATAACATATATAATATGTTATAGTATATTTTCAGATGCGACATTTTTTGCAAATAAAGTTCGAGCGAATCGTTTTTAATGACTTAAAATCATCGGATAAATTATTCACAAACAAATAGCAAGTGCATACGTTGTTTATACATTTGACGAGGATTGTAAGTCAACTCGAGCAAAGAATTATAATTGCAAAGCAGCAAAATTAATTAGTTGCAAGCTGCACTGTGCTGTTTCATAGAATATTAAATAATCGTAATTGTTCACGTAACATAATTAATGAATAAATTTCTAATCTTGTTGTGAGCAATTTTCTCTGATAAGCTACGGAATAAGATGAATACATTTTACGTTTTGTTAATATATATCTCTCTCGAAAGATAAGAATATAATTCTTAAAGGTTTCGCACAATAAAAGGAATAGGAAATAGGGAATAGATAACTGAGAATAAGAATTTCAACCTATCAGAAACTGTGTATTCCACAATACATTTCTGATAAATTAAAATTCTTATTCTCTGTTCGATCATAGCAACTTTGTTATTCCTGAAAGCTTTATAGCTTCTATAAACTATCTATCACTTGTGTCCTTGATATTTCCCGATGAGATTATTACGAACTACTTGATGTTGTACATTGTTAATAACTACTAATTTATAGATGCTACAAAATCCTCCCGCGACTCTGATCGATGAAACTGCAACGATAAGAACGCCATAATACCAGAGCGAATGTTGACTGTTGTATACAGGTCGCTAACAAAGGTAAAAGTAGCACTACTTTTTGTCTGATTGATTGTAAATCTTCGTGCTATTTCACATTACGCTTTCGAAATTCTCACGTTATCATAATCTTCTATCTCTTTCACTTTTGACTGTCTTATTAGCCATATCATCAAGCTTATTTTTCTTGCATTGACACGATGTGTTTTGTAACAGATTGCGTGGAAAATAAGTAAACTGAAAGTTTTAAAAGTTAAAATAATAATAATGTTGATCAGGTAACAAACAGTTGTGAATGACTAAATGTCTTGCTAATCTCATTAATATGAGGCCAAAGTCCACGAGATGTGTACATCCGACTATTACATCACCTATGCGTATATAGTGCGATGTGTTCACGAAAACCAATGACGTTAGTAATTAACATTTAATCGTAGGAACGGCATCACGATTACTTTTTGCTCATTCTGAATTTCTAAGATAACGTTAAAATATCTCTTACGACTCGGTCTACAAATTACGGATTGAAAGCTACAAGTTCTGAACAAACGGGTTGAGAACCAGTTTACTTGGACGAGCCCCTCGACCGACAGTCAATCTATCCAATCAGCGGCTTTCTTGCTGTGACGTTGCGAGTCATCAAGTCATCAAGTACAAGCAGGTTGATTCGTCAGTTCGCGTGTTACTCATTACGACGCTTTATTGATAAATCGGTCAAAGTCACGTATATTGCTCCAATTGTTACGGTAATCGAGACTTACCGGTTCGCTAAACAATGTCATCAAAAGTGTAACTTTTAAATTTAAATTAGCCGCCAACATCAACTCTTTCCGCAAGCGCCTAATAATAGATTCTTTAAACTGAAATCGATTTTGGAAACAGATCGAGATATTTTCAGTGCTTAAATTAACAATTAAAAATTAAGAGAAGTAAAAGCTTTCGGAAAATTATAAATTTTCGAGATATTTATTAATCATTATTCAAGGATGTATTATGCATTTTTTAACAAAAAATGAAAAAAATTACAAATTTTCCTATATTGTATTTGAAAGTAATATAAAAAATTTAGTAGCGATTTAGAACCAGAATAAAAAATTATTTTAATAAGCAGACATATAAAAATAATTAAAATAAAGTTAGAAAATTTTCATTTAAATTATAAAATTGTATTATTAAATATAAGTATTGATCTCTCTCTCTCTCTCTCTCTCTCTCTCTCTCTATATATATATATATATATATATATATATATATATATAAAATTTATGTGGAAGATATAATTTCCAGTTCCACTTATTTTGATATATAATTTTAAATTCATCTAATAATAAACTAGGAAAATCAGAATTTATTTAATTTAAAAAAAAGTAGCTCTTTGTGATCTGGAGGTTATTACGAATCGTCGTTTGCGAATAATTAATTGTTAAGTCGATGAACGATTCATTTGTATCAAATGAAAATACATATCTTCCGTGACGCGGTTCGAAATTTCTGTAAACAATTGGATAACCGTCGCAATTTCAGCGGGGATTCTCTTTCCGCGCGACAATCGTACCGAGAATATCATTGTCTCCAATGACGCGAGATAATCGAGCGAGTTGATGTTAGTGAGGATTTCCGATAGTAAATTGGACGCGCTAAAGGCCGTTGCACACCAGTCGATTTTATCAAAATCATTTTGGTCCTCTGCTTTATCGTCTATTTTAAATTCAATAATCTTTACAACATTCTCTCGTATTTATTCATACTTGGCGGCCTTCAATCAATCGACATATTTTTGCTTTTTACTAAGGCAAAAAAATGTAGCAATTATTAAGCAAGAATATATTAAATCAATTAATCTATAGACTAAAAAATTATAATAACAATAAAATTCTGAAAATATTTCAAAATAAATTTAATCTTTGGATCCAAATTATATCCAATAAAATTGTCAAAATTATTTTAAAGTTCTTTTCTTTTATTACAACATAACAGAGCAGTTGTGAAAATAAAACCATGTTTATATTACAGTAATTTGAATAAGAGTTTGTCATATCCTCACTTTGAACATCGGATTAAGCAGTCCAGTCTCGGACTGCTCACAAATCTCAGGATGAGAACCGCTCGAGACGAGCCTCTCGTCCAACCGGCTAGGTCGCCAATCGCGAGCAATCTCGCTACCAACGCCTACCGAACCGACGAATCGCAGCTACTTAAAGTGAAGGCTCGTCTTGCACCTTGCACCTCGCATTGTTAGCTTTCTCTCCAGCGTTGTCGCGACCAACCATAAGAGATTCCGTTGTACTGATAATTACGCCTTTTGAACTTTGAGCAAGACACGCATGATGATAAATCACGCGTGTTCATCAAGACGAGCCATGACAGCACATGTACGCTCCGCCAATATTGATGTGATAACTAGAAGTACGTCACGTCATGACGCAACGTTTTACAATCGGAGGTGCGTACTATTGAATGATGGAATTTCCTCGCAAAGTTGCGTTGTCGTTCGCAAACGGCTTCTTTGAAACTGACAATGGGAGGCTATACTTCGAAACGAGATTGTCACCAATCTAGAAAGACCGGAAGTTTGATCTTCTATGCTGTCAATAAATACTTTCCAGCAATGCAACTATCCCTATCACATAATAAAATATATTGGATTGTCCGGAAAGTTCGTGCCGACTAACCTATATAATTTAATAAATGTATACTAAAATTTAAATTTTCTGCGTTTCAATTTTCCTTTAAAATCGGCACGAACTTTCCGGACAACCCAATATATTGCATATCACAAACAAATTGTGTCCAAAATTTGTACATTTTTGTAGTTAATTTTTACACGTTAATTTTCTCACTTCCAATTCAAAATATTGAATACTGTTTATGATTTTTTTCACATTATTAAATTCGCTAAATATTGTTTGATTGTTCTATTCCAGACACTCGTTCTGAAAATTATAAAATAATTTAGGAAAATTTCAATTTATGAAAATTAAATACAATTTTATCGAAACTCTTCTTCTTCCACTTAAAAAAAAAAAATCAAATCATCGCGTAAAATGGAAATTCCAGGTATTAATTTACTTCCCACTCTTCCAGAAGAAAAACGTAATAATTAATGAAAAAACACATCGGGAGCGTCTTGCAGAGTGAAATTTATTCGTAACTGACATAAGTAGAAGTTATTTAAGAATTACCCAACCGCAATTGGCGACTGCGCTTTTTGCATTCGTTGCAGACGAAGCAACATCCATTCCCGCTGATGCAACGCTTATGCGGCTGCCGCTACTTTATATCCGCGATCTAAACAAAAACTAAAAATAAGAGACGTCGACATGTCACGTGAAAAAGGATCGTCCACGGATATTTAAAAAGTTCTAGGGTGTTTATTTACTACTGCTAAACGAAATTCAAGCATGCGAGACGAAAATGAGAAATTATCTCTTTCTCTCTCTTTCTGACCGACCATGAAATGCTGACTATGCGTGATTCTCGTCGATGATATATTAGGAAATACATGGTGCTTCGCACTAACCTATCTAATAATATCGTCCGCGTGGCCCTGTAACTCTTACTTAGACAGGTCGACATCAATCCTGGCACGGTGTCAATGAGACACACAAAATGCGTGTTCTTCGTTCACGACGACCCAATGTTAATTTCAGCTACGTAGCTAACTTATTCACATTCGCTACGCTTCAATCGCTGCTCTAATGTTCTAATGTTATTTTAACCCTGGAGAAAGAGATCAATGAATAACGCAGCAGAGACAAGTATAAGCAACGAGAAGAAAATAAAAGGTTATGATGCAAAGAATTGGAGTAATGAGACTGGAAGTGTCTCATGTCGTCAACGTGGAGCGAATATTCTATAATCCGAATTTATAAGTGTCATCCAGATGTTTATTTATTATCTGAAATCATAATATTAATTTTCCTATATTACTCCTTTCGTCCAGCCCAAATTTGTTTATCTCTAGACTTTTAAAAAATTCATTTACTTTTCAACATCTTTTACAAATAGTTTTTTTAACAAGATATTTTAAGAGTGCAGATCGGATTTAATCCTTCTTTATTTCGGAGAATTGAGAGTGAAATTTCGCTTGTGCCAAAAAGATCTAGATTGCAGATGAAGAATTAAGGTCTACGTGAAGACTCTTCTACGAAAATAGAAAAAAATTCGAACGGCAGTATCACATCTTACGACAATTCCAAATGAAATGTTATAAATATTATTTTTTAGATAAAATCCTAGTATCCCCTAATTATTTCGAAATAAACTGTATGTGATAAGCTGGATTATGATTAGCTAAAATCCTAATATCCAAGTATTCGAATATTTCAAACTAAAAATAATTGTTCGAATGGCTGCGGCTCACAAATTTCTTTTACACAAATTAAAAAGATGTATATTAAAGAAATAACGCATAAAATTGCTTGAGCTAATTCCGAACTGTACAACTATTTGATTTGTATTGCGTTTCACAGCCAATGGCATCATTAGCATTGTTTGAATACGTCGCAAATTGATTTATGCCTAATTCAAACTATTATTATTATATCACTGAATTTATGCTATAAAGAATAAGTAATATTCCGCTTGTGTAGTCATAATTAAAAATATTAAACGCTAATTTATCTAATAAAATGCTAACAGAAAATTCAATTTAAGATTGTGATCTGCTGATAAATGTAAGGTCGAGTATTTTGTGATGTCGTACGTTGGAAATGTTCTAAGTTTAATTAAAGTAATTCACCGTTTTCTACACTGTCGTGACGAATGCAAATTAGAACCTTCGAATTGTCACTTCCGAGAACATCATCAGTAGTATTCAAAAGGAATACCACTAAGTGACAATGATATATCGTCCTTCGACGCGAGCGAAATGCGAATTGAATTCGACATGATATCGCGATATGAAATATGCAATTTTATCTCTCTTAGCAACGATATTGTCTGATCTTCACTTCAGCACAGTACGTTACTTATACAGCAAAGTACGTTAATAGTGAGGCACAGAGCAGACATTTGCATCTAAAAATACGCGCGTTCTTATATAGTAATTCTAATTCTTTCGCGGAATGACGGAAAACATCATTACATTTTGAAAAAGATCATAGGCATGATAATATTTAATTGTTTATTCATATGAATATACACAAAAGATATTTTCTCTCCATTTGTATAACATAATATTGAGAATATCGTAGTTAAATCACAATTTCACAATATTATAGAAGAACTTTTACAAGTAAATAAAGATATTATTTTTTAGATACGAAACTTAAAATTTTTGTAAGAATTTTTTGTATATTTTTTGTTATTATTTCTATCTATAATAAGTTTACATGGAAAGAACGATTTTATTGAAGTTTCTAAAAAAATATATATAAATCCAAAACTAATTTTGTTAAGCCATCAAAATAATTATGTAGAATGCTTAAACGTTGATGACAATGCAAAAAGTAATATAATATAATTTTAATATTCCAATCAGTTTAAACTTCCTACATAATTATTGTAATTCAAATAAGATTATTTTCAGATTTGTCTAACTAAATTTTTAAATATTTCAGTGAATATATATCACATGCAAAACCATGCTATTAACATTCTATTAACATTCTGCATTTTAATTTTTTATAGTACAAATCTAAAATATTTTTTCCTAAATTAATATTCAAAATTTACAATGATAAAATAGAATGGCTACGAACTTATCTTGTTAAAATCGTTTAACATTTGAATGTAAAAATGATCATTATAAACATAAAATTATAAATAAACCAACATTTCGGCACCAACAAATATTAAATACTTTTTTTAATAAAATAGACTCATATTTTATCATTGTGATTTTATTCTTATAGAACCATATTATCTTTAATTAATTCAAAATTTAATTTCATATAGGTCCTAATTTTCCATTCTCTAATTGTCATGCATTTTATTTAACATAGTATTATGTAACACAAAGAAATAAACCTCCGCAGATACGCACATAGATACACACGCGCATACAATGAAGTCAAGAGATGCTCATCATGAAGGCTTCCGGACTTCCCTCGGACACGTGCTAACGCACAATCAGGGAGTTGTAACGCGATTCTCCTATCGTCTGAAAACTGAACGTACCTTCGCATCTGCTTTAACGCAGGCCGGACCAGCAGAGTGTGCGTGTGTGTGTGTGAGAGAGAGAGAGACAAGAAGAACAGGATATTCACTGAAATTCGCGCGCGGTCACACTATCAGCGTACTATTCACGATGTTTGTCACGTTTGCCATGAGAAGAAGCGTGTCGCAAGGTACAAGATTACAGATGAGAGAGTCAATCAGGTCAATCACGCGTCGCTGACGAAATCAACTTGTCCCCTTATGAAAGAAGATACGAAAAACGTGGACCTCACGATGGTGCCGCGTTACGTACGTGACTGACTGTTCGCGCGAGTAGTATTCGCATGAGTCGGGGGTCTCTGTTTCCCTCTCCTGATCACAGAATCAGGGCCGAACTCGCGTACAAGCCAAGCGAGTCGCGAGGCACAGCAAGACACAGGACGGACTCGCACTCGCGTTACGAGCGACCTCGCATTACCTCGAAAAGGATAGCCTGACGCACTCCTTTGAATCGAAATATTCTCAATTTCTGACTGTCCATATTTTAATGAGGAAAAGAGATTCTGTAATAGTTTTTAAGGTCAGCGACTCCAGTTAGTTAACAAACGCGGTTAACTCCGGCACTGCACCGCTCACTGTCAGCCTTGTCTCTTTTATTCCCAGCCAGATATAGTTCAGCTACTCTCTTTATTTTCTCGGAGAATAGATATATTTGTCACGACTTCGGTCTGCAGGAAAAGGCGTTAATTGAATTCGAGTTTAGGATCAAGCAAAAAGTGTCTGTGCTCTTTTGAAATCTAATGAAGATACAAGGTCATGTCTTTGATGTCTTGAACTTTTGTAAATGTAGAATCAGTAATCAGTCTCAATGAATATTTAAACTGATACATTAAGTGTATTTACAAACGCTTATTTAATTTAAGTGAAACAATTTTGATATAATCAAAGCTTTAACAATGAATTTTTACCATCATAGAAGTCGGATTGAATAACTTCATTTATTTTTTATAAATTTAAATTTATCTACTGAAAGTCATAATCAAAATATCGATGGTATCTTTAAAGATTCCAGTTAACAGTGAAGGATTAATAAGTAGGCATCACAATCTCAAGAAGAGACTGAAGATGCAAAACTCAACAATAAACTGATGGGAAAATCGCTCCTTAAAATCTTCATTGTTGGAAGAAAAAAAAAGGAATATTATACTTCATAAGAAAAAAATCAATGAAGAAAGGAGAAGAAAAACAGCAAAATTGTGATATACAAAACTTTTCGCATTTAATCAGACAAAAGAATAAAAAAGAATAAAAAATTATTGTGAGTTCAATGTACTGATAACAAAAAGATAACGCTCTGACTATTTCAAGAAACAGAAAAGGATGAAATCGATAATCATCTCGTGGCGAAGATCAAGAAGACAAAGGAAATTTCCTGGCTCTAATTTTGTCCTCGATGAGAAACTCGATGAGCGAACTTCACGCAATCTGGTATCGTCCATGATCTATACTGAACGGCGACGTCGGCGACCCGGAATGAACTGGTTTTTATATATCAAGGTGTGAGTAGCGTAGCTAACTGCTGTCAAGTGTGTGGTTATTGCGAAGCCGAACGAAGTTTGACGGAGAAACGCGAAAATTATTGAGCACGTGCTCAAATTTTTGCATCTGAAGAAATATTCAGAGAGAACTCTCAACCTTTGGCTATTTTCGTGCCAGATTCGAGATCTTCGTATTATTTACACGCCTGGTGACAGTCTCTTATATTAGTAAAAAATCACATGAACTCAAATAATCTCATTGAGCCATTGTGCGGTTCGAGTCGCGATCGATTACTAGCCAACTTGTCGATTTGCATTATTATTAAATGAGCGGACATGATGCTTATATTACGAGTACCTACTTATTTAAATTAACTTCGCGAATAGGATTATCAGCTCTTTTAAGAATACATTTATTTTTTTTTAAGATTGTAAAACTTTGATCATTAATTAAAATTTTATATTTATAAAATTATATTAATAAAAATTGTTAATAAAAATTATGTTTTTAAAATTTTATTTTATTAAATACGTACATTTAATGTATAAAAAATTATACCCTTTCCTTTCGTCCCTAAATCTCCATCTTTTTTTTAAAATTATTTTTAAAATTATACATATGTACTCTTTTCTTGTTTCAAATATAATAGCCCTATTCACGAGAAAATTAACTTCATATTGCAATGCGATTAATCATATACGCTATGTGCGCTTTACTGCAATCATCATAAATTCCAGATTTATATAAAAAATATTGCAGTAAATACGAGAATAAATATAAATATACGATTTCATATTCATCTCATATTTCACGCAATATTTCAAATTTTATTAACGTAAATTATTAAAGAAATGGAGTTTTCATCTTAAAGTAGTAATATTGCTCATTTTTTATTATATTTTATCTATTCTTGTTTTTGCGTTTTGTACATAGTTATTTTAAATCAATTATGTTGAATACGACGAAAATCGCATTGATCCTCAACAACGTTTCAATTTTCATTCGAACGAAAAAAAAGTCGATTGAAGATGACAGCGGCAGTTTTTGCGAATGACCGCATAAAATTGCATCCTAATTCTATTTGTGCAAGGAATGTTTTAAAAATATCTCTGCTTGCTAATAATGGTCACGAAATCATATTTTTAAGAGATTTATCTAATAAAATTAAAAAACGATAAGCGTACTAATAATTAAGAATAAAGTGTAACGGAAGTATTCAAGTATCCGTAGCGGAAATGCAGTATACCGCGAAATACAATTAAGTCGCCTAGAAATCCGATAAATAAATCGCTACCTATCAATCAATCGATCGACTACTTGAGAAAACCTTGTACGTACCGTAACCTTGGATTTCTTTCCGCTTTGTCTCCAACCTTGACGCACACAAGAAAACAGATGCAACGATGTGCAGCTGCAATGAAAATGAATTTTCTTTACAATATAGCTCAATTTGGCTCAGTTTAAAATCGTACAATATAAAGTCCACGCACTCAACTTTTACACAAAAACACTTAGTCCTTGAAACTTCGCGCACCGGAAGAAGTTAAACTTCGTTCTCGCAGATTTTCTGTCTGCTAACGACACACCAGTATAACAATAGTTCTACTCGGAAGAAAACGTGATTCTCTATTGTGCTCTATATTTTCAACATAAAAATTTCATTATTTTGAATTATTTTTCATTTAATATTTCTCTCTTTGTCTCGAGCGTGACAAATGCAATTTCTCGAGAATTGGCTACGGTTTTGGTGTAAGATAACGAAGATATGTCAGCGAGATGGCGAAAAAATGCAAAGAAACTCGTAGACGTGTGAAATTTAATTCGAAGATAGCACACGATATTATGACAATACGACACGCGTGAGTTACAAAAAGATGTCGGCGCGTCGACGTTCGATCGTGAACTAACCCATTGGAAACGTCAATCGCCTTATAAGTGCTTTATAATCGCCGGCATACTCGTCGGTAATTGTCACGTGACCGCAAATATTTCTCACTTCGACAATCGAAGTTGCCGCCGACGTAGATCCGTCGCAAAACACGCAATAATTAACGCTGCTGTGTTATGTATACGTGTCGTGTTATGTATATTAACGCACTTGCGACTTGTCTAATGAGAAGAAATAAATTAGTCGAGTTCGAAGTTTCATTAGCGATAAACTACTGCAATTAATGCGCGTGCACTAAAAGAAAAGATTGGCTGTTACAGCGAATTAGATGACAAAATATAGCATAGCATTTTTAATTGGCTGCTACAACCAATTAAAAATGCTATGCCATGTTCAATCAATCTTTTCTTTCTAGATCTAGACGCATCGAGTCTATGCGAGTGCACCGTTCGCTTTCCCGAATTTCGATCTTCGTATTTCGTGTCATTTCAAATTATTATCGCAGAAACGTCAAACGTGACATTGGATTCCAACTCGTTGATGTATAAATGTATAATAGTGATAAACGAATGATGAAATGAGCAATATCGGCTATAAATACCGTTTCCATCTTTATTTTTATCAATTCTTCCCGGTTGTTTAATTTGAAATATCAGTCACAAAATAAATAAACTTAAACATAATATTTCAACAATATTAACATTAATATTATATAATTTATATGACGCGATAGTAAGCTAATAATAGAAATCGTTACACCGCACGAGAGACACGTACTGCGCTATAATACGTGCCTCGATTATGGGAAGCTCGAGCAGTCGAATCAGGTGAAAATTGTCACACAATTCGTTCACACGATGTGTTTTTTTAAAGGAAATGCACGCATTCGAGGTAGAATCTGCTCACATAGCAGTAAGTGTCACGCGACACGTGGCTGCGACGTGAATGCCCCGTTTACGCACGTGTCTGATACGTTAAGTATTACTCACGTTTTTATCGTAAGGCCGTCGACTGTAAAAACATATATTGATTATGACACGTTAAATCCGATGTGACACGATGGATCTACGTGCATTTCCTGACATTTTTTTTTACGAGAAAGAAGAGAGGCGTTCATCAACTGTACGGCAATTACATCAAATTGCAAAAGAATTCTGAAACAATGATAATTATAATATTATTTCCTCATGAATTCAATGATTTCTAAAAGATCGTGCTACACTTCGATTGGGAATTAATTAAAAAAGGGATTTTTTTCGACGATTGTTTTTTTTTATAACTTTCGTATTTCCCGCAAATGAATCTTATTATATTCTGTCAAGTATAAATTTTCCAATTATTCACTCGCTAGTATAACATTTTTACGAGGGAAAAAGAATAAAAATTTATCTTAACTACAAACAATTGCATAAAATTAAAAAAGAATTCCGAACAGATAATAGCTATAACATTTCTCTGGATTCAGTGATTCCTAAAAGATTGCGCTATACTTGAATTAAAAATTATTGACGACGATAGAACAATCGATTTTTAGAAGCTTAATATTTTTCGTTGTATTTCCCGCAAATAAATCTTAGTGTTCTCTCAGGTGCAATTTTTCCGATTATTCGCCGGTATTTTTATTTTAATGACTGTAGCCGGTGATTCAGGTATCTCAGCACGGCGGGATAGAATCTCGCGAGATGATTTCTGAGAAATACATGAAATACGTCATGGGTGTGTTTCAAATCCATTCGGATCGAATGGATCGTTGGAAAATTTTCCTCTCGCAAATATCCCGCGATTAAACGGTCGGGTCATCGGAGAATTACTTCGAGTCCAGCGACAAGACGCGTACATCAGCACACACACACACATATGCACGAGTTTGCACGCATACATGCACATTAGTGCATGTATAAAATTCATCTGAACGTGATTAGCTCAATCGATTACGCGGTTCGATTGCAGACGGTAGGATAATGAACTGCTACATCCGTCGACTTTATTGCTAATAATCTTTCGGATGTTTATTTAAATCAATAAATGTACGCATTCAATAAAATCTTATGCTAATAACATAATTATATTTTTATTGTCCCACCCTAATTATTGTTCAATAAAACATAGTAACTTTGCATATATTATTTTGTGTATTAATTAATTTTTTTACAGAAACAAAAATTTTTTTATAATTCCAATTCGAGAATCAATAGGAATAAACGCGCCATAAATTAAAGATCAATAAAGTAAATGTGCCATAAATTAGAAATTTCAATTTTTATAGAAAAATTAAAAATCATTTTTAATAAAATAAAATTAAAATTAATTAAAATTAAATTACATTAAAATCCTCATGCATTGATGTGTAATAACAGTAGAACTATTCCAATTATTTTATCATGTAATATTAGAATAATCTATACATTAAGATTATTTAGATCACTCGAGGAT
>Ga0157364_1004234_pt1 | contig 14269 bp, 5 predicted proteins | sample AttsexASBM2_FD_111476 | JGI IMG/M metagenome (GOLD analysis project Ga0157364, IMG submission 111476) | Fungus gardens microbial communities from leaf cutter ant in Ribeirão Preto, State of São Paulo, Brazil - Atta sexdens ASBM2 | ecosystem: Host-associated > Fungi > Mycelium > Unclassified ... | reverse complement strand
GTCCGTCTTTATTCAGAGTCCGTTCTTATTTCAAGTAATGTCTTAAGATGTTAATACGACTTGGATTGCTTTAAGAGACTGTATTTAAGATGATCTTAAATATAAGAATCGATTATGAATATTTAATACTAGATCGGAGAAAAAAAGATTCCACGATGTGGAATAGGGAGATAATCAGTTTATTCCACAGTCATTATAATTCACGTTGTGGATTAGCAGGTCTTCTTGGCGCTAATGGACGTTTATTGCGATTGCTGCGACAGCTGTGTTCACTCGACTGGCAGTCCGGGAGCCAGGTGGGCGGACAAAGAAGCTCGATCCTCGGTTACGGAGAGCGAGTCCAGACAGAAAGTTTCCAGAAGCTCGGGAAGCCTAGACGACCGTCGGGAACTTTGGTTTCTGATGGTTGCTTGGTTAGCTGGAAACTCGGTGAAGCCCAGTCAGCGTCCTAGCGGACCACGATTCTCCCTGTAGTCGAGGTCGTCGACGGCGTTCATGTGCACGCGATTCTCTTCCTTGTTCTCGCTTCTCGCTCACGTCGACGATAATTACCGCGGCGACCGCTTTTGTCCGACTCGGACCGCCAGGGTTTCCTTCTGCGCGTTCGTGGACGCCTTTGTTGGACGGTAAACGGAACTCCCTGCGATTACAGTCACTGCGGATGAGAGGAAAATTTCCAGGCTAAGCGCGAACTTGGAACAAGAGCTCTTCTAAGCAATCGAAATCTGTAACGCATTGTAATGCGTTGAGATTGTTGATTATCGGAAAATTTTATTTCATGATAAAATCCTATTGAGACTTCAATTAAGTTTATTTTATTGAAACTTTGTTATACCATTTAGTTAATTAAAAGTTCACTAAACTATAATGAAAACTGCTCTCTATTAGTACACTTGATATGTTTATATTTGTATTTTTGTATGCACATTTTTTAAAGTGTTTGAAATAATAAAATTAATTCGTTAAATATTATACAATTTTTTAATTACTATTAATACATTTACGAATATTTTTACATAATTTCTAAAAAAAAGAAACTTAATGGTCATATCGCGATCAAGTCAGCAATTACTTTGTTACCTCGCCGAATATTACATGCAAAGTTTTATCGGATCTGACATACTGACGCGAAATATGAGAAGCATCCCTGAACACGGTGTGTTGCGTGCAGCATAAAGTATGCATCTGGAAATATATTTCGAGGAAAACAGCTTTCTCTTCCCTCCGGTTTACCGAACAGACCGGGGTATGAGATAATAGTCGCTTACCCCGTAAATATCCTTCTACGCGTATGGGTCCGTATCTTATAAATAAAATAGTGACTCTTAAAAAATAGGGGAGTATTATTAACTCGCATTAGAGGGTGGTCTTTCACTGGCGAGGCTGGTTGTCCCGTTTCCCTTCTTCCTTCGCTTACTTCTATCGAGGGTTGGGATCACGTCGAAGACGCAGCTGATGCCGTAGCACCGCAGGCTCGTAAAATAATCCTCCGCACGGCCGCGGCGCGGCGGCGCAACGGATTAAGAAAGTGGAGAGACGCTGCGTGCGTGCGAAAGAAACGTTTGCGGCGAGAAAAGACGGTTGTTGTAGAGAACTGACAACCTCTGTAAGCCATAACGTAGCGATACCCTTCAGAACTTCCAACGAAGCATAAGCCTCGTTGTTTAGTTGAATCGTTTAGCTTCTCGAAAAATTTGAGTTATCATCTAAATTTTTGCCAATCGAAGGAAATGAAAATAACATTTTGTACAAATTATCAAAATTCCAAATATTGATTTAGAAGAAATATTTAATCCTTATTTCGGATCTATTTGATTCAAAATGTAATTAATTTTTTTGTGTTAATATTTTATTTAAAAACTTTTCTCTGGTAATTGATAATTTCGTCGGCTAAAATCCTTTTTATTTTGATATTTCACTATATCATCATGTATATAATAATTTGAAATTCTTTTGTACAACTTTTTATTAAACAATCTAGATATGTGTATATATGTGCACACGCGCGGGAATATTTATTATAATATAGTAAATATGTGTGGACAAGTAGAAGGATAGCAAAGACGATTACTTAGCTCAATAAGTGACGATAACGGCTGGAAGGGACGCTTTTCCTTTCTAGGCTTCAGTGACTGTCGAGATATTCCGTCAGTGGATTTCTGAAGTCGTGATGCCGGGTGATATGATCTTTTAATGGTCGCTTTGTGGCTCGATCCATCGTTGAGATCTAAGAAGACTGGTGGTTGGCTGGCACAAGCTTCTCTACCTTGTCGTCTTTGTCGTGCAAGCACTAGGAACGTGACTACTTCCTTTTACATGATATCTTCTCCCTCGCACCTTGATCATAACCTCGTCCTTCCCTCTCGTTAACGAAGCGAGAGGACCGTCCGACCGACCGGCGGCTGTGTCGATGCTTAATTTTCCCCTCGTAATTACGCGGGTAGAACGCGCAAGACGAAGACCAAGCATTGTACGAAGGAGGGTGCAGACCGTAGGGAACTAGCTCGTATATTCAACGTAGCTACATGCCTACCCGATGTGTAGAACTCCTGTCGAATCTCCTCCGGTACAGAACAGGCCGCGACAAATTTTAAAGACGATTACCATGTTTTTGCCGCTCCGCTTTTCTGTGTAAGGAAAATCTGATTTTACTCGAGCAGTGTTTTTGAAGAAAACTTTAAGGGAAGAAATTCACAAAAGAGTATATTCGTTATTATTGTAACTTCTTGTAATTTGAATTTATGATAAAAAGGAAAATAATTTAAGACGAGAATAACACGAATTTTCAATATTCTTTTATTGAAAATCGATAATCTAATATTTAATATAAGTTAACTATAACATATTGTGTAAGTTATCTTTTCATACATATGATTTTTTTTTATTTATAATATGTCGATATTGAGTTTTCAGGAACAATTATATTTTTTCTCATAAAATTTAATTAATGATTTTTACAAAACAATACAGGAAATTTATTTATTTTTCATTGAATTTTATAATATGCTATCGTTTTAGAATTCTAATACCTAAAATAGATATTTGTGTTATTCTTATCTTAAATTCTATTTTTTCTTTGATAAATTTAGCTCACGAAACTTAAATTAAAAATAGCAAAATGCTCTTTTGTAAGGTATTAAATTATCAAAGACACTTAAAAGAGACACAAATTATTTATTTATTAATTAATTGGTAGATCAATAAAATGAAGATAGATTCTATACACGATAATAGGAGTATATTTATATGATGACAATCTTGACTATAGTGACTACAAGGAAGGAAGGCAGACTGGCAGCCCAGGCTCGAGACTGGGCGGTCGCATGAATTGGCTATTAGTAGTTCGAAACAGTATGCTCTAATGGCGACCTGTTGGCCTTTGCTCGCGTCATTGGACCCACCCATACCCGTTCTGTCGGTTGTCCTTCATTAGGAGGCCTTGCCTGACAGAGCGCGATGGTGAATAGCGGGGCGGCTGAGTTTAAAAGCCATCTTTAGTTTGACGAAATGGACAAAGTATTCCGAGGGTAGTCTTCGACTGGAACTATTACCTGAAAATTACTATCTTTGATGGTCCTGATGGTCTATTGTTGCAACAACGATAATGACAAGTTTTGAATTTATCTATGTGATGCAAAAGATAGCAAGTATTTCTTCACCAATCGCGTTTATATATTGCCTTATTGTTTCGAAGAGGAGGGAAATGATAAAGCACTGACTTCCATATCCTCGTTGCAAAATTTCTTCGTTCGCCGTGAATGCAGCTTCCTCTGTGCTGTGCGACGTTGCAAAATTCCTCAAATTGTTCGCGCTGCTTCAGTTATTTTTGCAGACTAGCGCAAGATGTTAACCAGAGCGGAAGAATCTTTTTAAAAGAATGCAGGCGGAGCGGCAATGCAATCCTACCCACGGGCCAAGAAAAGACAGGATGGGAGGTTGAGGATTTTCTCAAAGGGTTTCCGTTCACTCGTTCGCCCTTTGTTTCGTGATGCCGGCTTCATAGCGGCGAAGCTATTGACTCGTTCTGCCTGGCATTTCCCTCTTTTCTTTGATTTCCCCTTTGTAGGAAGACACGCGGAGACTCGATAATGGCGCTGAAATATTACACGGCGAATCTGTTCGCTACGCGATCTAAATTCCGCTCGAGTAATTCTAATGTAGAAGAAATAGATACGGGATTATGACATTTATAATATGATAATTATCTCATTAAGTCGCTTGACAAGGCGATCGAACATCTTTACATTAATTTAAAATTTATAATATTTCTTTGCACAAAATGGTCTATAAAGGACAAATTAAGGGAAACGCTTGCTCCGATTGTAATTCTATAAGATAATCGGCTAAAGCATGTATGTACGTGTACTCATTATACACTGTTGAACCCTACAACATCTCTTGGCATATAGCTATTCTTCTGTCGCCTTAGATCAATGTTTTGTGAATGATGTCGCTTGTGGATGACGTGGGATTTTACTGCTGACGTTCCACGGTGCGTCAGCTATTTTCCACACTGCGGCGAGCGATCGGTCGAGGGATTTCTATTCCTGTCGCGCGATGTTGCCTCAACGAATCGCGTTCACCTCCGTCGTAAGATTTCAACAACGCCAGGATGAAGGCATTTCGTTCTCTCCTTCTCTCTATTCGCTCCGTCGTTACTCCGATAGAATTCAAAATCCTGGCGTTTCCATCATCCTGCCCATGCCGTGAGTCTGGCACTCCTTAAATCGAAGCTAGGAGATCCCTGCAGCGCCGTCCTATTTCCTTACGCCACCTCGAGAACGTCCGCACGGAGTCTTTTGCAATACGTCCTCAGCACAGCCCAGCGCTACCCTTTCTCTTAACGTCCAAAGTTTTCAAACTACGACGTTCAATGGGGACTGTCGTATATATGGTACACTCCCTTGACATCCCTCGCGTCGTTCGTCCATTCTTCCTGTTCTCTCTATGCTTCCGTCTCTCTATTCGCCGGCCTGCACCACGGCCGAAGCTGACGTTCTAAAAAGCGCTCTCTCGGAGTCCGAGAATTGGCTCCGCGCAGAGATCAAAACAATTTTATGGGGGCGCGGTGACTTGGGGAATTTTATTTGTTGTCATAGTATGATGCGTGGCAATCATCGTGACATTCCAAAATCGCAATTTGCTTTGAAATTCTATATCAATATATTATACTATTAATAAAATTGCTTTGTTTTCTCAAATTGTTAGAATTATTATTTCGCGGAATAATTCCTAGTGATTTTATAAAATCCGCTCAAGCTCTTAACATTGTAATAATTTGTCACATCTTGTTCATTCAAATTTTTTACGAAGAGAGAGAGAGAGAGAGAGAGAGAGAGAGAGAGAGAGGAGGAGGAGAGCAGGGAATTATTTTTATTATTGACATCTGCTTGTCCTATATAATCATTTGCATAATGTAACTTACATATTACACTTACATATTACACCGTTAGCACGATTTCTTGCAAGTGAAAAGGATTCTTATCAATGAAATGATGTAGGAACTCGCTCTGAAATTCTATCATCGACTCGCAAAGTGCGACCTAGCGGCCCAAGGAGCGCTCACGTGATACGACTACGCAGAGATACGACGAGACGGGTCTTTCCTTTCTCGTTGGGTGGCTGGCCGTCCTTTGTTGACGGCCTCCGCCGTTCCACGGAAACAGTCGCCAGGAAGCGAGCTAGCGCAACGAAGAGGACGCCCACCACCGTGACGTCATACACGACTGACTTCATCTCGTTATGTTACGTTACGTTCCTCGACGAGACGTCGGATGCAGGAAGCCTATCATTTCTCTCTGTTTCTCTCTCTGCCTATCGCCCTCGATCTTTCTCTTACGCTTCAGCCTCCGTTTCACGTGTCTTTATCATCCCGGTTGGCTTTAGCAACGTTCCCTTCCCATTCACATATACGCATATATATATTTTCAATTTGGTTACTTGATAATAAATTTGATTTCAATTTTACTTGATAAGATGGAAAGATTAAAAAATGATTATAAGAAAGAGATAATTTTATTTTATTAAATTTTATGCAAATATATTTCCATCTTATATCAATTAACATGTAAATACGATTGTACGTATCTCAGCATATTTAATTCTATAGAAATAGCTGATGAAAAGTAGATGATAGACTAGTAAGAGTAATAGAGTAATCGATGTCAAGATAAGGGGATAAATATAAGCATTGATTTTGATTAGAAACCTTAGCGATTTTACGTTCATCTTAAAGTCTGGGGGATTGCAACTAAGTAAGTAAATGTCCAAACACAAGCAACCCGGACGAGAAGAAGAGACGAGAGGGGGGGGGGAGAAGGAGAGTGAGAGTGTGACTCAGGTCGTCGTCGTTGTTGTTGGCGACACCGTGAATTTATGGGGCCGTAACAGCGACAAGTGGTTCACAAGTCGCCGGTGGCATCACCGTTTGGCGCTCACCCTGAGAAGAAGGGCTTTCTCGTTTCGCTCTCACCTCCCTTTAGCCTGGAACGAAATAAATTGGGTTTACCGAGGAAGAGACGTTCTCGTTGCTTCCTCTCGTCTGCGGACGATGCCGTACGGATTTACCGGTAACGTTGTCGACTTTATACGGCCTCGCACCCCATGTCACGCCGGTGAGATAATTACGCATCCTTCAGTAGTTACACACCGGAATCTTTCATGCGAGTGCGCACACTGCACAATAATTCCCAATTCCATCATCTTCTGACATCGGAATCCTTAATAATCTTATCGATCATCATCCTTAAAAATCGTAGTTGCCTTATTTCAGATGAATATCGTATGGCGGGTTACTTTTAGCTGCAGTTTATAAAGAAGAACAAAATTGAAAGTTGATTAATTTCATTAATTTAAATTTGTTATATCTGTGAAAGGAGAGAGAATGTGCTTTACGTTTCTTTAATTTTTTATGCCGATTCTATCTCTCTTCTCTTTTTTTTTGTACTGTCTCGTAGAAGGGGATTCACGCGATAATGCCTGGCGATTCGATTTGATCCGAAGCGGTGTGAAAGTGACGGCCGTCCGCCTCTTTCTCCAGCGAGGAGCGCTTTGTAGGTCGCGTCGCACCCCGGCTACCCCTTTCAAGAGCGACGGTTTAAAGCGTATTAATTAACCCTTTATTAGACCCGGGCGAAAACCGCCGCGCGCTGGCGCGAGATGAGCCTGATTCAGGGGTGCTACCAGCGCGTCTGGGTTTGCCCTGGGTGTCGTTCAGTATTTATGAAAAGCTTCCAGAATATTTCTAGCTGCTGCTCTCGGCGCTCGCCTCCTCGCTACTTAATTTGCGATAAACTTGTGTTAAACTGAACTTTCTTGTTGCTGCAACATTTACGAGTACGACGTCATTGTAGGATTAGCTTTCTCAACGCAGCAAAAATGTTAAATTTTAGTTAAAACATGCAGACTCTTATAGAGTGAGATTACACTTTTTTTTGCCTTTCCCAAAACTATTTTTTATTCTGTTGTCTTTAGATCTTTACATTTATGATATGGAATATTTTATCAACAATAGAGACACTTCTATTAAATTTATTCTTGTCTTCAAGTTTAGGTAAATTATTTGTTACGACATAAAAAAGATATCTATCATATTGATAGAATCTTTCACTGCTCGCTTTCTTGCAAGCAATAAATAATTATTTTTTTCTATTACGCAAGCTTATTGATATATCAAGGCATTGGATATTCTGATATCTTTAACAAATGAAACTTTTAATAGTCCTTTCATATGAATGCCTTCCATTTTCAGTTCGAATCGAGACATTCCTTGCGATCGTCATTATCTGTTTACCTCGCCGTCCGGACAATCCCAACCCAAGTAGAAAGTCACGTTGGAAGGAGAAAGGGAGAAAAAAGCGGCGCCCCGCGACAGAAGTTTGAAGAAGGGAGAGAGGGCCGTTTGTCTGTCGAATAGTCCACATATATCGCTCGTAACGTAGCTCGCTCTCTCTTCTGGTGAGGGGCGAGTGTGCTCAATTTGCCACGTCGAGGGTCGCAGGACCCGGTGTACCTACGCGATGGTGGGTGGGCTTGGTAGAATGGGAGAGTCGTTGGAGGGTGTACGGGTCCCTTAGAGGGACGTAGGACGAGGTCGTCGGAGATGTAGAGCCTCGGCTGGCACGATGTACGACGGGATCGAGATGAGATTGTCCCGCTAGGCTTCTCCGTCTCGCTTCTACCGTGCTCACAAACCACCCTTTACCCTTAACGGCTTTCTTCTTCGATAAACTCTTTACACGGCACGAGTCATCGGTGCCTTACTGCTTTCGGGATCATCGTAAAAGGCGTGGCTTTTTTAAAAGTATCTTCAACGAGAGCTTATTATAGTTTATGTCGTATATTGATATACGTATTAATGTATAATACGATGTAACGTATTTAAAATTTTAAAATTTTAACGTAATTTAAATATAATGTATATTAGATTTATAATTACGTAAAATTACATTAAATAATTATAAAATTATTTCAGATTTTTCGGAAAAGATATTTCTTTTATGAAAAAGATAAGTTCTTTTATACATTAATTTATATAATATGTGATGTGAATAATTGATAATATTCTGAATAAATATTGAATTGTTTTTGTTTTCTGGTTATAATATTGGAATGCCAAGTGATAGATTAAAATTAATTAAAATATAGTAGTGATTAGTAATTTTGCAATATTAATTTCAGCTCTTGACATTTCCAAGATTCGAAAATTGAATGTACCGACATAGTTAAGAAATGTACATACAAAAAGAAGTGCGTTTGAATGGAGGAGGGGGTTATTGGTCCAGAATCATAAGCGAGATGTCTTGGCTCAGTCAAAAGACGCAACGTGCATTTGATAGCCTTATCCTGGGGCAAAGACCCGTTGGTAGGGAAGGGTGGAGGCTGATTTTCGGGCGCAAACTCGAGTAAGAGGCGACTGAGGAGTAACACAGTAGGAAGAGGGGGCAGGCGTATAGAAGGGGGAATTCACGAGATGAGTTTAGACACACGTGGAGACTTAGACGAGACGAGACAATGCGGATATTGGACCGGGGAAATATGGAGGCAAAGTAAGACGAGTTATCGATACTGAGAGAAGACGGCGACGAAGATGGCGACGGCACAAGATAATGCCGGTAGACAAACTTTCGGGGGTGAGGTGGTATCCTTGGCAGTTATCAGAGCCCGCCGCAAAGGTAAACGTAAGCCCTTAGTTTGAAAGCCCGCTCCCCCGAAGAGTTTCTTGTCATAGGATAGGTAAGGTAACAAGCGGCAAAGTATCGTTGTTGATACTTGAGATTGCGGATTATCAGTAGAATATCATATGCATCAGACATATAATATTAAAATAAAGCTTGTTTGTATAAGATTTTATAATCTAATTTGTAGATAATTGTAGAGCGAAAATAATCGAAGACAGGCGAGAGTAATCAAATCATTATGTAACACGAATTCAGCTTTCTCATACTATTTCTCGGATATTCGTATACTGGTCGTAATCAGCAATTTCAAGTCTGATCGCTAAAAACATGTCCCAGATTTCTTATTTTGGTAGCGGGTGTCATTCAGACGGACGGGTGTATCGAAGACAAAAGATCGAGCTCAATCGTGCGAGACTTCCAGGGGTGATCTGTGGATCGATTTCCCGGGCCGCAAAAAGTCAGGGAGGTTGGAGGAAAAGAGGGGAAAGAGAACTATCTTCCTGCAGGCTCACGGGGGACATTCGTCGAACGTTTTGCGACGGGTTAGTCGAGCTCGCTCACTGCAGGAGCGAAAGTAGGACCTGTTTAATGGAGCTCGAACCATTCTGGAAATTTGATCGGCGAGAACAGCCAGCCAGCCGTTCTTCCGTGCCCCTTCTATGTCCTCTTGCCATCGTCTTCTTTCGTTCTTACTCGCTCTTTTTCTTCGCTTCGAAATCGAGCTCTTTCTCCTTTTCTCGCATTCCATTCTGGATTCGAGTTGCTTTTCCAACTTTGATTTGATTCCGTGTCCTTCTGTTCTTTTCCTTGGTTCTGTGCTCGATGCAATAGTTGAGAGCAGTGATTTCAGAGAATCGCTGAGCGAATGATATTGTCATATAGCTCTGTAGATAACTTGTGCATTAGAAATGGATAGCTTCGTTACACAGTTTTACACTAATGGAGTGGATCTGATGCTATTACACTATGTATGAATCTGATGATATTAAATATTAATTCAGTATCTAATGTTATGAATATAATAAGCAGTATATATTATTTATTAGAAGGTCAATTTATACATGTAAATTATTATGATTAGATAATTATAAAATTTAAAAAATCGTCTTTTTTCTTATCATTTAGGTTTTTATTATTACTAATCTAGTTTGTGTTCTATTCTATTTTGACCGAATAGTGACAAGTATAAAGAACGGAAAGAGAACAAAAGCGAAAAGAATCAGAGATAAGGCCTGGACTGTAGCGTCTGCAGTTTTGAAAATTTACTGTCTCCTTGCCTAGTGGTCAGGGAGATGTAACGCCTTCTGTTTGCATGTAAAGTATCGCCAGTCGACTGACCATGGACGCCATTGTACCGAATGTAGATGTATACGGGGCACTGCTGTGGTCTCTTCGTCGACAGAACGATACGAACTCCGGCAGGAAGTGACGTGCTCGCGAAATGGAGTGAAAATTCTACGGCAGGAAAAAGCCACGAGCAGCATCATACAGAGAATTGTCATGTAGAATTGTAGTCGTGCTCTCTATCTATAAATTGTTTGATCTATTTGAAATAATCTTTCTTTTTTAATATAAATATAATCAGCGCGCTATGTTTTCAATATCTGAATTTTACGTCATTTGATTCCTCTACAGATTTACTTTCAAGTTTTATTGACTTTGTGCTGAAATTAATAGCATTTGCTGAAATTGTTTAATCTGTATTATCTCGTACTTTCAAAAATCTACATTTATGGTATATGGGAAAATGTGATTAGGACAAATTCCATAGAAGGCTTACATCTTGAAGTTGACTTGTTTGCTTGGCCATTCTCCACGCATTCATCTTTAGGTGACCCTGTCCACGGAGAAGGACCCTTCGTGACCATTACTCGGCTAGCAAACACACTTCGACCGTCCTTCCATTCTGTTGTACGTATCTCAAACTCTCTGTATCGGCGGAAGATTTCTATTTAAATGAGAATCCATTAGAATCTCGAGGCGAGCGAGCACGGCATCGACTCGGGAAGTTTACTTCTACCGGATGCTAATCAGCATTTCCTGTTGGAGGAAGTGTTCAGCCTGACTTCGTCTTTTTAAGAAAAATAACTTTCTTTTGAACATTTGCGTCAAATTGTTTTAAAACACAATTGAAATTATTCCTTGATGAAGCACAAATTTATATGTATATCTTTTCTTTAAATTCTAAAAAAAATTGAAACACAAATATGTTTTAATAGAAAATTTCCAAATAACTATTCTTTGCGAATCAACTGTTAGTAAAAAATAATAAGACGAATAAACTAATTTATCCTCTGTTATAACTGAAACATGAAAAATTATAGTACTTTGTAAGTCAAGTTTATCGACGTAACAATTTTAGCTGTGATTTTCAAAGAAGTAAATTTCGATATACTGGTTGTGAAAGCTTTGTCTAATTGTCAAAGCTCTCGCCGCAAGCCTTAATACTGATGTCTGTCCTTTCCCGAAATTAGCGGTAATACGCATTCAAAGTATCCACAGATTCAACCTGCACGTGTGAATGCAAACGCGGTCTTCAAGGGCGTAACGATGGCAAGCGAGCGTGTATCTATGCTTGTCCCGCATTGCTGGGAACCCGCACCTATTTACGTGTCCCAGTATTGGCAACCGTCATTAAGAGACAGCATCGGACGGAGAAGGTGCGCGATGGGTAAGAACGAGACGGGATATATAGAAATGACAAAGCCGCTCGTTAGGCCTTCCGAGGGTCCTCACGAGCGGTGCCAAGGGTGAGAACGTGCTTAGACCTCGATCCATCCCTTCGACCTCTGCCTTTCCACTCACCCCGTACCAACATGACGTACTCCTAGTCGCGTATTCTTGAACACCCTTTTCGCAATGGTCACTTGCGGGTCTCAAGAAGGAAGCCCCAAAAACGGCTTCTGACCATTGATGGTCATCGGAGCGGAATAAGAATTTTGTTATCGCGCTTTTCAAATATTTGCGAGCATCAAATGGCCCGCATTTTTCCTCAAGATTGCTATAGAAAAATTTCTCAAAACAAGATTATCGCAACAATCAAATAATATAAATATGGTTTTTCTTTTCTTATGAAACAAATATACAAATATATAAAAATATAAATTTATACATTTATTTATGAATATGTTATACCTACATTTGTCTTGTGAAAATTTGTATATTTACGCGAAATGTAATTAAAATAAATCAGGTAAATCATATTGAGGTAACATTTGCATTTTACAATTAAATGAATATTGAAAATAAGAGCTTGCTGATTAGTGTAACTGTGTTCATCGGAACAAATATTAGCGTCGGCAGCTGCCAGATGCAGGAAGTGAGCTGCCACGTCGGTAGCAATTACGCGTTGACTACATCCATCTAATGCCGCCTCGCCCGTAAACACTACATCGTCTTCTCTGTTACTGCCTTCCGCCTCTTTGCTCACGGCAGCGTTGCGTTCTACGGGGACGTTTTGGTGTAGTTACATTGAGTTTCATTGTGAATCACAACATCTTGACATTAGCTAATCAACATTAATTACGAGTGAAGTACATGTTTTATTTGATGTGCTGAAAATATCGTCATATTGTTTCAGGATTTTGAGAGAGATATATATATTTACGTATTTTTTTTATTTTAAAACTGTGTAATTTAATATATTGCATACTGATTTTTTCTGTTTAAAGAATAATATATCACTTGTCCACTTGTCCACTTACTTTACAAGTGACGCAACTCAAAATTAGTTTCTTAAAAACGTGAAATTTTCTAATTTGATAGAAAATTATTGATAAATCAAATAATATTGATAAAAAATTTTTAACATGGTCAAATGTCATTTTTGTCATTTTTATTTTACAATTCTTAAAAACCCACTTTTTTATTTATGATAGTTAATGATTTTTTAAATGAAAAAGTTTATTCACTTTTTATAATTGACAAGGACGTTTACTTAAATCACGCACACGTATAACAATTCAAAAATAACATTTTTTTTATTTGTGTCACTTGTATTTAATAAAAAAACAATACGTTATAGCTATACCTGTATTAAAGTAAGATTAAATAATGTGTGCACGATGTAATGAACAATAATAATCTATTCAATAAGTTTACATTCAATAAGTTTACATTCAATAAGTTTATATAAATTGTAAATAAGATAATTGTTTGTTATTACTAATTATATCAACTCTAAATAGCCTTGCGATTTATTGTTCTATAAAGTCTTGTATATTATACTGCGGAATGTTAATATCGAATGCATTTTCTGTGACTATACATATTCTTTACTTATGCAACTCGTATATGTAGGTATAATATAACACAGGGATAGCATAAACATACGAGGCGAATTTTAAAATTATATTTTTCAAATTGTGTCACTTTTGAAATAAGGAAATTACATACATTATATTAAAATATGATTAATTAATATATACGATGCAGAACAATATATAATAATATTATTCAATAATTTTCATTTAGTAAGTTCATATAAAAAGCATGTGAATAAAATAATTCCGGCGCACAATTTTTATTTTTGACAAGATATATTGATTTAAAACACATTTTATATATATTATAATCTAACATCTAACTTTGATCATAAATGGCACTTCTTCATATTTAGTTTATTAAAATTTATTAACGTAATTTTGATTAGTTATTATTAATTATAGCAACTCTAAATTAATCTTACGATTTATTGTCTTGTAAAGTATTATTATTATTATTATTATTATTATACATGAAATGTTAATATCGAATATATTTTCTCCGGTGACTACATATTCTTACACAACTTACATATAACAGGGACATAGATATACGAGACCAGCTCTGACGATTGTTCTAGTTGTCATTAATCTTCAACATGATCTAGCGGTAGTCTTATGATTTACGGAGCACCTTCCGCGCGTTTCTGAAACCGCGACAATGTGACGGAATACCGGCGGTCGAGAGAAGTCGTCCTCCTCGTCATTGTCTTCGTCATCGTCTTCGTCCTCCTCGTCGTCGCCATCATCATCATCGTCGTTGTCATCGTCATCATCGTCGTCGTCGTCGTCGTCGTCGTCGTCGTCGTCGTCGTCGTCGTCGTCGTC
>Ga0157364_1004233_pt1 | contig 14272 bp, 7 predicted proteins | sample AttsexASBM2_FD_111476 | JGI IMG/M metagenome (GOLD analysis project Ga0157364, IMG submission 111476) | Fungus gardens microbial communities from leaf cutter ant in Ribeirão Preto, State of São Paulo, Brazil - Atta sexdens ASBM2 | ecosystem: Host-associated > Fungi > Mycelium > Unclassified ... | reverse complement strand
TTTATTCGCGTCGCATACTCCAACATGCTCCAATATGCTCTTATCATAGCTCCTACTCACTCCAATGCACTCGTTAGAGTGAGTAGGAACTATAACAGGAGCATATTGGAGCACGTGAACAAATCTTTGGATCTCTGTTGCGATGCGAAGCGGTAACGCGTCCTCTATGACGCGGCGGCGTAGCACCTACCAATTTCATGAACCCGAGAAGATCAATATTGCGAGGGAAAGAGGAAAGAGAGAGGACTTGCCGAGAGGAATGGAAAACAGAACGCGTTCGTTCGCCCGAAGCGAAGGGAAAAAGTCACACGGCGTAGCGCGAAGTTAGATGAATATCCTTTTCATGCACACCGCTCGTAATTCCTTCACAGTCGTAAAAATTCTAGTACCGTACTCGGCGTAATTTACAGCAATACTCACGAATGTTACCGCTGTTTTACTCTCAAAGATTCGCGCTCAGCGATGCGGTAGATATAATATAATAATTTTCTAGCGACCTTTAAGATAACAAGGAATTTTCTAATGACGAAGAAGTAGTCTTAGAAAAATCGAAATAACTCTAGTAATTAATTAATAAGTAACATTGTTACTTTAGTCAATTGCTCCAACGTTGATTAATTTCAATCGCGATTTTTCTTTCAGCAGAATTCAAGATAATGCTTGAAGCGAATCGATATCGAAGGAAATCGATTGTAAAGAAGCCGATATTATATTTACATCTCTATAAAAGCATCGACATATGTTCGTTTATACAGATTCGAATCCACATCGTTTATATAAAAGCAGACCAATGTGAGATACACGGAGTGCCGATAATATCGCGTGGATTATTTCTCGAAACGAAGATAGATGATCCAAAGAACTGGCGGGTGTCGTCGTCGCCTTCGTACTTCGGGTCCTGGTTGGCGGAAATTGCGCCCCGGGGCTGGCAGTGCGGATTTAACGTTGTTTTGCCCTGACCTAGCTCTCTCTCTCCCTTCTTCCCCTTCCCTCCTACTACCGTTCCCCATTCCCGACAGGAAGGTAACAGCGGCACCGGTTGCCTTTCATCCTCACTCGCTTTCTCCTCCACACCCCTGTGTTACCATCATTTCCTCTCCTTCGTCGTCTCTGCATGTCTCTCGCACCCTCGCATACTATCTATCGCCCAGCTCTATATGTACGCACGTACGTCGCCATGCATTCAGTAGAGTAACTCTCAGCCCCTCTTTCACTGAATCCTCCTCCCGTTTCTCCGACTACCCTTCTGAAAATTTACAAAGCTGTAACACTGTCATCACACCAACGCATGCGGGGTGTTTTAATCATTTACGAGACCTTGAATGGAATCGCGGAAACGTGACTGTTACAATTTACAACTATTGTACCAGAATCCCGTTGGGGTAGCGGTGGCGGAAACTCTTTTTCCGTCACGCATGGCATATCTGCTGATTCATAACATTTTATTGTTAGAATGCCATGGCTTTCTCGGTAATAATCGTCGAAATTACTACAGGAGGAATTATCTTTATTTCAATATTCAGATAATCACCACGTCGAGATAACGATATTGCTAAGATACGCCCGAAGGGATTCGGCTTTCACAATTACAGATTACTAAGAGGTTCAATCTCATCGCCAAGTGCCTCTTCAAACAACACTTTTTAAAGGCTGTGCTATATCTTCGACAAGTTTAATTTTTCTTTATCGAGAAGTAAAGAGACTAGCTTTCATTATACTTAATGAAAAAATGTTATCACAAAGCTTTTTAAGGAAAAGAGAGAGAGAGAGAGAGAGAGAGAGAGAGAGAGAAAGAGAGAGAGAGACTTAACATCAATTCATTTACTAAAGCTGTGAAGGATAAAGATCTTGACGAGTCGCATGTAAATTTAGCTATATCATAAAATTTTATTTTCAAAGAATAATTTTGATTTCTCGCGATTTTTTGCGCATATACTATAGACAGCATCGCTGTTCTAAATGTAATTTAAAAAATTGTAATTTCACGGAATGTCGGCGGCACCTGGTATGGTATACTCGGGGCGTGTACCCACCGCCCGGATGCGATGGCGTGTTTCATGCAAATGAAATCGAGGACACGAGCAAACGAACAAAACGCACGATCGCAAAATGGAGAAGCGCGGGCCAAATTTAATTCCCCGTTATCGAGCGAACCGAATTAATAATGGTCAGGTCCGATTGTTATTGTTCAACGATAACAATCGAAATGCAAATTTATCACACGGACCCGTCAAAATCGTTCTCGTATCTTGTTTTGCAAAATAATTATTATTCCGTAGCAACATGCTGCTTTGTTGGTAGCAAGCACAAGGCATTACGTGAATCTCTGATTAATCCGAATGTTAACATCAGAAATGCGAAGTTTAACGGATAAAGTAATAATTATCTAATTACTCATCTTTCGTGCTTATCCTTAAACGAATTCCGTCAGTCTCAGGATCGCTAATAAAAGTTCTCCCGACAAGGGCGAACAGTGATTAAGGGAATAAAAGCAAAACAGTCAAGGGAAAACTAACTAGCGAAGCACGCTCAGAAAGGTTTGCAAAACTCGATACGAAATACAAAGTTAAATAAGAGTATATTTCACTATTTAACCTTCGTAAAATAAACGGACCGAGGTTTGTAATGTTTCTATACTACTTTTCAGTTGTTTGTTTGTGGACACGATTGATAACCAAATAAGAATAATTGCAATGAGATCTTTCACGGCGCAACATTGTATAACGTAATAATTATGTACACTCGTTGGATTTGTCGGAATTAAATTTTGCATGACGAGCAAAGCATAATATATCATTGTCAGTTTCAATAATCGCAACGTATAACACGATGACGCGTGATACAATTCAAATGGCGAAATAAATGCTCGCGGATTAATAAGATTTTATTCAACGGTTTATGCTTCCTGAAATTTACAATAAAGCGAAGAATAACGCGAGACATTGTGTAATTCCGGTTGATGGAATTCGAACTCTGCGAGCGCAACAAAAGCGAGGCGCCATCGTGAACGCGCGTTACACCCCCGTTACAGCCCTTCCCTCGACCGCGTTCCGGGCGTTCTGGCAGTGACAAAAGGGAGGTAGAATCGAAGCGAAGTACCTGGAGCGGTGAATTTATTCGGTGCCCCGCCTAAACCCCGGCTCGATGCTGCTGAAGAATGCTAATGAGTCGCCGTTCGTGTTGGCGAATTTACGTAGAGGGGAAACCGGTTTATAAATTGCACGAAAGTCCTGCTATAAAAATTATAATCGTTGCTACTAATCAAATGGTCGAGGTTTCCTCGACAAACTAAAGTGGACAATCCTGTGCGTGTCTTTATGATTGTATTATACATTTGCAGTCGATAAGTTCAAGGATGAATACTAATTACGTTTAATAATAAATTAAGATTAACATTAGAATACCATTTCATCACTAAATGTTTAAATATGTTTAAATAATGTGTTATTGAATCAATTATTCATTTTACTTCTAATTCTCTTCTTAATCTGGATGACGTATGTTTCAATCAAAATTAAAGCATTTGCGACAAAAATGAAATTTTTAATAATTAATCGATTAAAATTTCTTGCTATTTATACTGTTATTTTACTAATTAATATAAAAATAATAAATTTAAATAGAAAGCATGTCATAAATATAACGCAATCTGTTTGTCATGTAAATTTTAAAATAAATATTTTTGCATCACTGCTATATATAAAAGCTTAACAATACTGTTTACAACTATAGCGAAAAATATCATCGTATATAACACGAGACGCATACAAGATTTCCAACTTCAACGCATAAAGAATAAAATATTCGTATTCTGCGGTTATTTCCAAGTACAAAACGTAACATTTTTGCCAAGAGTCTCAGCGGGAAATCAAAGATATCAGATGATATAATCTGTTAAACGATATTTTCCTCAGGTTTTGTCGTCTGAATATCTTTTCCTCTTTTGTGGTCATTTGATATGTTATTAATTGGGGACTCAATGTTTACGAGAATAAGAAGGAACTCTTTGAAGTAGGATATAATGATGCACTAGTTCCATAACGACACCCATACTGTCTGTCCGTTACATGTCTATAGTCGGCGATCGATAGTGGCGCAAATCGTAGACGAGTCTGAATTGTATAGCGTAGACGATCATCGGATTACCCAGCGCATCGGGCCCTATGAGAGGAAGATTACATATATTCCATCTACAAAGTACATAGATGGGGCGTCGTCGAATGTTATGCATACGGATCGTGTGCTACCATTACAGAATTTCCCCGATCGTTATGGAGCACAGCACCGAGCGTGTCCGAGGATAATGTAATATCGCCTTACGTGATGAGGCGGAATCCAGCGGGCCACGTGAGAATTATAACAAGGCGTTCCAGTCAGAACTCGCAACCCACTTTTGTTCTGTTCCTGTCTCGAGAGTCAGTACGTCGAGAAACTCGGTAACACTGTCCTGTGGAATTATCTCATATTATTACATATAGAAGTTTGAACTGTTTTTGACAACATGCAGAGTTCGTTCACCACGAGGTTGATCATATGAAGACACTCGCAAAACTGCAAAATTTAAATATTCTGCGCACAGGTATCTCTAGAGTTCGAATTTTCTGATTAAATTTGGACTTAATTTCACTTGATGTAAAACTTGTATTTTTCAATTATGATTAAATTAATTAAAAATGAAATGATTTTGTGTGTAATTATTAAAAATATATTAATTTATTAATTAATTCGTGCATCATTTATTCGTTAATAATAATTCTTCTAATAGATCAATTTTTTTTGTTTTTACTAGTGGTTTTGGTAACTTTAAAAGTTATTCATTACAAAACCACATCAATCTAGTGATTAACCATAACTTAACATTTTAAAAAATACTAAATTTTAATAAATATTATTTAAATAATTTTAAATAAATATTTACTAAAATATAAAAATATATTTATTTGATACACAAATCTTTAATTTGATTCTAGTATCATTTTTTCATTGAGTAAATATTTATTTACCGTAAATAAATATTTAATACTATTCCAAGAAATATGTATCAAGATTTAATAAATTCTTTTTAGTGCAGAAAAATACAATTTCTACATTATTATCAGGTTAAGTTTAAATCTAAATTAATTAAAAAATGAAAAACCAGATCTAAATGAAGTTTATGAAATCGACAAATAACTGATTTGGATAAATGCTAGCTCACTATTTAAATTAAAAGACAACTGTTAATTTCCTTCCTCCTTTGGTGTAAGAGTGTGGCAAAATTTATTGAGTCAGGTAAAAAACTCGTAAAAGACAACGAAAAAGAGAGAAAATTAATCCACCGCACGGACTTTTCTCTTTTCTCTTACCGTTTCTCTCACTCCTCTGTCTACCTCGTTCGCACGGAGAATGTCGGCTGTAATAACTTTGCGACTGCTGGCAACGACAGAGCGTTTAGGCCCCTGAATATGCAATGGAAATTGCTGCTCCGCGACCGGCGCAACGTCGTTCGCACGTGAAGGGAACTGATGAAATTGCGGAAAAAGCGCCGATGTTCCGGCGATTTCGCGCGGAATGTCCTAGAAACGCTCTCCGTTTCGCATCGATTGCTGTCTCTGCGTTCTCATCGGGCTATCGCCTGCCTTATTATGCGACGACCATTGCAAATCACGATATTAAAATCACGCAAAAGTTGATTTGACCATTCAAATAAATTTAATTATGTTAGAAATCGTAATATAAAATAAAATAATCACAGCTATTAATTACTTTCTTCATAGTTTAATTAATCGTTTATCTTCTCATGAAATCTGAGAAAATAACAAACAACTTAATTTAATGTTAAATGTTGAAATTCTATCATAATAGCCTAACAAATCAAATATAGCTTCAAATATTCACACTTTCTAATTAATAAATTATAAACAATTTAAATATTTACAAATTATAAATTAATTAGAAATTTAGATAGCATAATGATACAGAAAAAATTATATTGAAAACATATATGTTTGGGTTGAATCATAGAAATCGAGTCAAACTACACGACGAATTCGCGCGATATCACTTTGTTCGACGTCAGAGCGACGTTTTGCATATGGAAATTGGCCGTACTCGGCACACAATGTTTGCGCCAATCCCGACGTGGCACCGCATGAATAAAATAATGTAACTTCCGGCACGGAAACATTACCATCGACCATCCCTTCGCCGCCACGCCATTGCTATACCCGTAGGCTCCAGTGAGCCTGTTTCTCTCGAAAATTCATCGCCCTGATGTATCGTTCTACGATTGGAAGAACATCGTCTTATCGGGCCAGAGGTAAAGTCGCCGTCTTAAATCGTTTTCCAATTCTTCTGGACGAAGAATCTTTACAGCGCGTAAAGTTTCTGGGTCAGAGATTTTCATTGGGGCGGAAGCGAAAGATGAAAACGGGGCAAAGGATCGAAGGCTTAAGCTTAGAATTATCGAAGAGATAAAGAATTCTATTTCTATAAATGCTGAAAATAATCTTATGCTCATAAGAAAGTGTCGAGAGGATTTGCATACGTTATATAAATGATCCTTTTTCTCAGATAAACAACTCGGTTCCACTTTCATCAACGTCCTATATAATTAACGCGTTTTTATCTTTCTCATTAAACTTATCCCTTCTGACTTTATTTGTCTAGGCCTCCTCCCTCATATTTTTTCATACTGAATGAGAATAGTGAGGTGGCGTTGGCAATCAGTGCACATTAACAAACCTTGAAGGACATCTGGGTTTTCGCTGGGATAGAGAACTGGTGCACTGGCACGACGAAATGTCAAGAGTTCGCTTTGGTCGAAGCAAGAGAGACGTTCTTGTTGAATGCGAGGGCAAGCGAGAGAGAGATACGGGATGGCAGGGAGAATCGGGATAACACGGGATAGAGTGGGAGAGAGAGAGAGAGAGAGAGAGAGAGAGAGAATCAGAGTGAGGTAGTAGTAGTACGAGGAGGAGGATTTCAGCTGCAACTACTACCTACGGCTCCGTAGCTGGGATGCTGGATGAGAGAGAAGTCGGTCGATAGAGCTCCCGGGATCCCTCCATTCCCTTTTCCCTCTCCAGCGCTCTGACTCTCTCTCTCTCTCTCTCTCTCTCTCTCTCTCTCTCTCTCCTCTGACGATGGAGAAAGCACACACTGTTGCGAGTTGCATCCCACTCCGTTCTGCCATCTCGCCTCTACGTTAGCGTAGAACCCACCGACCGACCGACCGACCGACCACCGACGGACAGATGAATGGATGGACCGACAAATGGTGGCGCGAACCCTCGCTTAGCAAAGAGGAAGAACTCTTACCCAACTAAAAGAGGCGCCCCATCACTGACCACGATATCGCGACGGGAATCCTCGTATGAGGAAAAGAAGGCCGGAAAGTACGGAAAGAGAACTCTCGTAAATCGAGAGCGATACCGAGAATAAAGTAATCGAGAATGAGAAAAAAGAAAGACAAAGATTTTTTTTTAAGCGGAAAATATATCACAGCATGATAAAAATGGCGTGGCGAGAAAAAATAGAGTAACTGTTTAATTAAGGAACCAAATTGGGTGTTGTTGAAATGAATCAAAATCATAACGCTTGTGAGGATAAATTATATTCGATTAAAAATGTTTACAGAAAGAGAGAAAATTAAACGTATAATTAACTTTAAAAAGCTCATTAACAGAGATAATTGATTTGATTTATGTTAGTATTTCGTTTAATTAAAAACCTAAATGTAATTCTCTGCTAAATTAAGTGTCATGACCATTGCAAATTTTTGCATAAAATATCGCGATTGTGGCCACTAGCTGCAATTTCATACCAACAACTTGATTATGTGACTCCAATCAAATGAGATTATCAAGTCAGAAAGCTTGAGAGATAGTTAGAAGACTAGAACGATACCTTCGTTAAATGTCGTTCATTAATTACAAAAAGCTATTCGTTGTTCGTGATCAGGGAAGAAGGTACAATGCCTAGATCTAACGTGTCTCGACGATGAAATTCGCGTACTGAGTTCGGAACTTGGAATCGGCACAAATTCAGTCAGGCTTTCTGGCTATCATCAGTCAATGCGGATTCACGCATTCGCTTTTGTCCTTGCGACACGATTGATTGTTTCGTGTGACCCCCAATTAATCAGATCTGGACGGAATCATGCGGAGGGACGGAACAAGCGAAGATGGAGAAGGGATTTATCCTGTCAGACCTACGTATATAGATAATTCTCTTTAAACGAGAGAGAGAGAGAGAGAGAGAGAGAGAGAGAGATTGATAACTGAACGATCGTTCGCGATGAGATTAATTTATCCGGAGATCCAAGAGAGAGTGTCATTAAGGAAGCGTTTCTGCGCAAGCGACGCCTTAACTTAATGATCGCCATGGGACGCGTTCAAAATATCGGAATGGCATTAAATCTTTTCATTATAATAAAATTGATCAACTTCAACCGCAAACCTCGTTCAGTAATGATGTGCGCGCGTTTATGTGGCCCGTTCCCCCTCGAATTCAGGCTCACCGGTCTTGTCAAAACCACTGACCTACATCTAGTGCATTCAACAGTAAACTCCCATCCGTTTAATAAGATTACGTACCAACTTCGCCTGTGTCACCGGGATATCTCCGACTTCGTTTATAGCCTTATAAAGCTCTAAGTAAATTCATGCTCGAACGCTTTAACTCAAAATGGAGAATAAAACTCTTTAAATCATCCCGTTACTTTACCACAAATTAAATTAAATTAACTAAAGTTTATATAAATCGTATCTATTTGATCAAATAAAAAGATCTGAAATGAATCATAAAAGTAAATTCCTTTGCATAGATATACAAAAACATAAATTTCAATATAAATCGTCTCTAAAAATAAGTTTTTTTACAGCATATACAAAATAAAAAATTATATTTCATTTAAATTTTTATAAATACAATTTATAAAAATTTACAGCTTGTTATATTAGATCAAGAGGAACATTACTGATAAAAAATTTTCAAGACGTTTAATTAAGAACAGCTGTTATCCGACTTTTCTTTCCAAGCAATCAACGATTAATTCGTACACGTCAATTATACGCGAACAATATTAATACTTGAGATTGCCGCAGTAATTACTGATCTCTTGACTCCATAATATTTGCAATAATATAACCTCGCATACACCACATATAGGAAAGTTGAAACAGGAATTGCTAGTAATGATATTTTTTACACGATATCAAGCACAAATGAGGAATTCCACGATGAGATACAATACCGAGAAGATAGACGGTTACGACATTAATGCAGCAATTACTGAGATGACGATACAGCAACAAAAGTAGTTTTCTACAATTGAATTTGCGCGAAAGAATTTAATTACGAGACACAAGCAGATGTATTATTCGACATCTACGTTATTCACGCAAAGTTAACGATATACCGAAAATTGGATGATAATTTTAAGTCCGAAAACGCAAAAGACGCGCGTAAATAACAATCTTTAAATAACCAGGATAATGATGAAAGCTGCAGCGAGGATGGCAATGCAGATTTCTCCGCGTATTAATCTTGTTTCTGATGGAACAGCACCGCTGCGGCGGAAAACTCTGTGTTTTGCGCGAAAATAAATTGCGGTAAACAGCAGTAAATCTCGGTCGCGCGCGTTCCGCGATTGTCCTCGTCCTGGCGCTCCGTTACATTTGCATTTGAAAGCGTGGATTCGCGATCATATCCGGCCGCCGTATGACGCATAATGCCGTTTGTCTTTGGCGATTCTGTAAGTTCCCTCTCCTGCCACCGGACGTGGATGCCTCGAGAATTATCGAGATAACATCAGGTTTTCTTATCGAAATTTATCGTCGCGGTTCTAATGGCGCGTACGTGCGATTCTTTCGAGAGGAAAATGATGTGCGATTCCGATAAGAAAAAAGGGTATACCGGAAATGGTAATTCCCACATGAAAGGATGGACTACGCATCGAGTAATCTAAAGAAACCCATTCGAACATAAACGTAAAATAGATCGTGATTCCGTTAATTTTTATAAACGTTAAAATTCACATCGAACGAGTTTCCATTGAAAAATTCTCCGATTTATCTCTCTATCTGTAACATTTTTTTATTCCCTCCGACCAGCCCAAATTTTTTTTATTATTTTAGACTTTTAAAAAAGATAGAAAAATTCACCGTTACTTTTCAATATCTCTAGTACATTACAAAAATAGATTTTTTTAAATAAAATTTCAGGGAGGAGAGAAAGGATATATATTTCAGGAAGAAGAACCGAACTCTTTTATTTCGAAGAAATTTAAGGATAAGATTTTGCCAGAAAGACTCAGGGTTAATTATATATTTTGAAACGAAATAAGAAAATTACAAAAGTGTAAATTTATTAAAACCAACGAAATTATAAGTATTTTAATATTTTAATAAATGTGTTAACTTTTGTAATGTTCACTTCATTTCAAGATACATACTCAACCCTTAGACTTCAGATTGTAAATGGAGGATTATATTTCCGATAAGAAAAACTCATTATCGCAAATTAATCATTATCGCTTTCATATTATCTAACTAAACTTTCTTTCATATTGATATTATGCATTAGAAAAAAGTCCAATTGCATTAATTGAAATTCTTGATAATGGACAAATCAGAATTTTCTGATTCGTCTATTTTCAACTAGAAAATAGAATTTTTCTCAATGTGCTGTGTATTAGCGCAATTCCTAAAAACCGCACGCACTAAAGTGCAGCGGTTATCATAATCTAATGCAAAAAATTATGATGACGGACTCGGAATTTGCAACTTATTAAAATAAATGTACTCACAAAGAGGCGATAAAATATAACATTTGTAACGACACATAACACCTACTTCGAAGCAGGATATTTGTATCCCTTTGATATTTGCACCGTCTGCTTCGCGTCATTCGATATCACAACTTGTATCACTGTAATAACGCAAAACAAAAATCCGCTATAAAGCACGTATGTTCTATTTTTATGCGAATATCAAATATAACGTTCAAAAAAAATTCGCATAAAATATAAACTCTATCCTTTTTAATGTCCATGGAGGCGTATCAACGACGCTTTTCTTGTAAAGTAAAAAAATGTGAATTTAAAATGTGAAAAAAGAAAGATAAAGGAATCTCTCTTCTTTTCGTTCCTCAAAAAGAGGCAAGAAACATTAATCTTCACGATATGACGCGGATGTAGTCATATGATAGCATTTAAATATTTTAAACGTGTTCATGGGTAAAGGGATGCTGGAACCTCCGTCACTCCAGCATCCCCTTAAGCCAAAAGTACATTAAAAAATGTAAGGAAGTAAGTAGTAAGCGACTCGAACAAACATAATAAAAAACATAAGGTTATTGTCATACGTTTTCTATTGTAATTGTTCAATTCGATTAATGTCTTACTGCTTTATTATATATTTTTCTATGTGTTTCTAACTTTATGAAATTCAAGAATCTAGAATATAATAAATACTCATCGAGATGCCAGGGCAAACTATTGCAGAATTTTCAGTAGCCTGTTATCTCGCCCATCTGTTACGTGAAGAAATGATGACTCATGCAAATATTGTATATATAAAACTCACCGACTGTGTCCTCACTCGGCTGTGTCCTCGTCGCTGTATCTTAGTTAACGCGATAATCGTCCAACGTTTTGTCTCACGATGCCGATTCTGAGGTCTTCTCGCGAAAACGAAAAACCGCGACGGACAGCCGACGTCAGCGTATTTCCTTAATCCGTGTCGCTTGATCCCAACTCGCGCCGCATGACCTGAAAAAGTAACAGGGAGAAATTTTTTCTTGTTATCAAGATGGTGTTTTGCTTACGCTCTCAAGAGTGCCATATTAAAGCACGTAGGTCTAATTAGCACGGAAGCTAATTGGGTGAACCTGCGATACCGCCTTCGGCCCTCATCTACCTCTCTTGCTTCCAGTTTCCCATTTCCTACGTCCCTCTTTCGTACATAACTTGATGGCGGTACAAGTGCGATATACGCGAATTAATTTCTTTGTTAACCACTTACACCCAAAGCTTAATTTCTCTCTAAAAGCCGCTCGTCGGCCGGAACATCGTTTCTGTTGCCGACAGCGGTTATGTAGTAATAACGTCAACGCCGCGCGTCGTGTGAGACACTGGAAAGGAGCAGCGTCGTAAATTAATTACAACGATCACCGCTTCATAGAGGCTCGTGAGAACCAAATTTCAACGAGATGGCGGATTTCTCGACCCTCATTAATATAAAATAACCAAGACCGTTTTTTAGGGGCAATCCTCTGATTTTTATATATTATACTGATAGTAATTTAAAGATTAAGAAACATTTTTAATATTAATTAGTACACATGATTTGATCATTTATGTACCCTACACATTTTTTTTCCTTTGAAATACTAGAAGCATCAAATAATTAATTATAACATTTACTTCAGGTTTTTCATTTAAAAAATTTCTGGTTAATTTTTAAAGCTGGTTAATAATTAAAGCTTATAAACCTGATGCGAAAACTATCTATGGTTTTCTATCTATGGTTAATCACTAAATTAATGATGTGTAGTGAATAATTTTTTAAACTTACTACTACTACAAAACTATTAGTTTAGTGATTAATCATAGCTAACACAATTTTAAGCTTACAACTACAAAACTATTAGTTTAGTGATTAATCATAGCTATATAAAAATACAATTTTTTTACATTATCATTCAGTTAAGTAAGTTAAAATCCAAATCATAAGTTAACAAGATAATAAAAAACCAGATCTGATATATACAATTTTTTAAATAGCCTTACAAATACTATCTAAAGATATTAAAATATATCTTAAAACTCATATAATATCCCAAGAAGAAGCACATATAATTTTTGTATACTTGCAAATAATTAATTAATCCAGGACATAAACAATCCATCATGTGTAGAGAACTGAAAAATCTTTTTTTTTATAATTTCCCTTCGCGTAAAAGGAGTTTAAGATACCCTCAATTCTTCCTTTTGATCCTCTCCTTTGACATTGGAAAATCATGCGTACTAAGGATTAAATTTCAATTTATCTAATACAGTTTGTTAAACAGAAACAATATATAAAATAGACAGATTTCATGTACAGATTATCTTTATTTAATAAAAATAGAAAAAAATGGAAACCTTTCTCGGATTCTGTCAAAAATCTAACCTTATACATTAACAATTCAATTTATGCTTATTAATTTCACGTGAATCTGCTCTCTAGTGCAGATGAGTGTTCGACGACCGATCCAGTTACGACGTGAAAAAAGAAAAGGAGCAAATTCCGTTTCTTACCACTCTCTTAATTCAATTGCGCTCGTCATTTGGTTGCCGATCCATAGAGAAGCGAACAAGGAATGAGAACTCCTACGGTAAAAGGAGCCAGGAACAGCAATAGAGAGCGAGGACAACGGAAACGCGAGCTCGGTCGAGTAGAAATGTAATCGGAATAGATGTGGTGTAATAATGGTGTGCGCTGTTCATCTTCCGCGTTGACTAGCCATTGAAACGCGACGCGACGCGACGCGACGCGAGGCGACGCCGACGCCAGCGAATATACAAGCGTGATAATGGCCGCCACTAAATTAACGCACAGCAGTGTGTACCTGACGAGACCGTTCCGCGTTCAGCGGGGCGTCTTCGGCGTCTTTCTCACTGTCACCGGTTACTCGGTTCTCATCGGTGTGACAAACTGACGACTAATCGACCGCGCGCGCGATAGGATTTACTATTAATTCCTTCGTCAAATTCGCGAAGACGCGTCGAGTTCGGAAATTCGAACTCTCAACTGCCGCGTGCCGCGAGCGACTTGAAGTTTGCGCGGATTAAAAAATGGCGCGGTCGTTAGTCGAGGTGCGCAATTGAATATTTTGAATCACTCGGCGCTTTTAAAGAGTTGTAGTCTATATTAGTAGTCTATATTAGTTTGTTCACATTACTTGAAATTCTCAAAAATATTTGCATTTAAAATGAAATAAATGTATATCGAGCTTTGAAGAAAGAAAAAGTGAAGGTATAAATATAAAAGACTTGAGCAATAGACCTTATAGTTTCAAATAATCATAATGATACGTTGAGGATTTTAAAAAAGAAAAACTGAAAAAAAAAAACAATTAGAGAAGAAATAGTCAGTGTAATAATAATTTTTAGTTATTTCTAAACGTTTCTTTGCATCACAAATATAATATATGTGTTTGCGTCATAAATGTAATGCTTAAAATATATACGGAAATTTATGAGCTTGTCAAAAGTTCAGGCTACAGCATACAAAAAAAAACTTAAACA
>Ga0157364_1004232_pt1 | contig 14274 bp, 7 predicted proteins | sample AttsexASBM2_FD_111476 | JGI IMG/M metagenome (GOLD analysis project Ga0157364, IMG submission 111476) | Fungus gardens microbial communities from leaf cutter ant in Ribeirão Preto, State of São Paulo, Brazil - Atta sexdens ASBM2 | ecosystem: Host-associated > Fungi > Mycelium > Unclassified ... | reverse complement strand
GATTAGATTAAATTTTATTCGATGTTATAAAATTTTTTACTACATTTAAGATAAGAATAAAAATCATAATAACACACACACACACACACACACACACACACACACACACACACACACAGAGGGAGAGAGAAAGAGAGAGAGAGAAAATTGGTTGAATTAACTGGAATTCTGGTGGAAAATGAATAATCCAGAATTCTAGTTAAATTTACAAGATTTCTGGTTATATCTAGTTGAAATTCTAGTTGAAATAACCAACATTTAGTAGATTTAATCAGAAATCTAGTAGATTTAACAAAAATTCTGAATTGTTCATTTTTCAGTTAATTCAATCAAGCACATTTTTTCCGTGCATAATTAAAAACTATGAAATAATTAAAAAATACAATAAAAATTTATATAAACTTTAATATAAACGTTGTATATAATAAATAAATTTTCGAAAAACCGAATAAAGAGTTATAATTGAATATTAAGTAACATAGTTCAAGATATAAATGAAAAAGGAACAAAGGAAAGCGGAGAAAAAAGAAAAGAATTAAAGAACATAATTTACTGTCGAAAGAGTTAATGATTGTGTTAAAATTATTAATAGATGAATTAGGATATTCTCTAATTTATACACGTTATTTATCAGTTGATCGGATTTCTGAAAGTTTTTACGAAACTTTCATCGCTTTTACACGTCGTTTATCAGAACCGCCGCAACCGATTTATAACGTCTGGTAGGACTTTGCATGATATTTGCAGACCGACATGCTGCAGGAGACTGCATTGCGTATTATAAATTTGTTTCCTCTCTTCCCCGCGTCCCGCCGACGAAACTGCGGAAGGTTTGGCGAAGAGTTGGAGAAAAAAGTGTGCGATAAAAGAGGAGGGATAGGAGACTGGGCGAAATCGGCCTCGTAAAAGTGGATTAATTCGGACCGCAGTATATATATATATATATATATATATATATATATATATGTGTGTGTGTGTGTGTGTGTACATATATATATATATATATATATATATATATATATACATTCCCGACTGGGGATTCCTTTTTGCGTGCGCGAGTAAATTGTAATAACGGCCGAATGCAAAATCGCTGCCGGCGTTTTCTCCGCTCAAACGTCGCAAGAATTACTCGCGGACTTACCGGGAATGAAATAGCGCGGGTGCGTTCGCAAAATTGCGCGGCGCCCGGTGGAATCCGACCGGTGTGGTCGACTTCGCGCTTTCGCAGATGAAAGGAATCGTTACGCGGTATAATACCGGCTTTTTGTAGACTGTATAATTACCGTTTAGCAGGTAACTCAAGCAGGTGCGTGCGCTTTGTGGTGTCCGCGTGGTGTGTGAGAAATATGGAAATTTATGCTCGATCTCTCTAATACCATGTCACACATCACGTAACACTGAAAAAAAAAAAGTTACTAAATCTTAATACATATTTCTTTGAATAGTTAATATATACTTACTGTAAATAAATATTTATTTAATAACAAAAAAAATGATAGTTAAATCAAATTAAATGGTTCTTGTAAAAAGTGGCTTTTACAAATTAATAATTTTCAAATAAATATATGTTTACATTTAGTAAATATTTACTTAGAACTATTTAAATAAATATTTATTACAATTTAGTATTTTTTTAAATGTAGTGATAGGATTAATTTTATTATTATTTGATGAAATATTTACTTATGGGCTAATTTAAATTTAGTGACAATTGCTACTTAATTAGAGTAGCAGGTTCGGTAATTTGTTGTATAATAGCGTTGTTAATCTATTTTTTTTTTTACGACATTTATTTGCGGTAGACACTTGGCTGGCGCGGTTACAAGTTGATTATTCCGCGTCAAGTTTCGCGGGGGCACTGCTGAGACTGAGATGTTATTTCATTCGCGATTACAAGAATGCACGTAAAGGGCCGGCCAAACCGCGCGATAAATTTCTATTATACCGGGACAAGGGTCCTCGGGTATCAAGGGAGACGCGCGGGGACACGCTGTAAATTACTCGATGCGGAAACGAGAAGCGAGGAGACAAAGTACACTTTCGCGGTTCCCTTTACAAATTTTCCCAGATCCGTTTAATTTCCCCGCTGTTGTTTTCACGAACTTTCCTCCTTCGTTCCCTTTTGCAACGTTAAATCCTTACCCCGACGTTATTTGACAAACTATGTGTAAACTATGCCCGAGTTATTTGCCGTATGCCATTTTGTAGAAGCGAATATAATTCTCGGTAGATATGTGCACGAGACGTCTCGTTTAATGTTCTAATGGTAAATTAAATTCTGCAAAAAGGGATAGTCCACGCGTGATTGGCTTGATCCCTTCCGGCAGAATACAATATGATCGTAAAAGCTGATTGTCCTGAGTAAACACTGAGTCTTGAATTTTTCTTTTGCAGTTGACAGAAGTCGCCCCACCAGAGCCTGTAAAGTCATCTCGTGAGTATACTTAAAGCTTTCTTTAACTTTTACAGCTTCTACACTGAGAGAAATGTTTTTGGTATTTATGACTAATTTTATGATATCAGAATTGGTTGTTATTGTAAAAATGTTAGTAATAGTAATTATATTTATAGTTTATTAAAATATATGTAATTGACACAGAAAATGACTAGAAATTATAGTTAAATTATGTTAATTGCAACTTTTATGATAATAATAATTATATTTATAATCATTTTCAACTATATTTTTTATAAAACTAAATATATCTAATTATTATTATTAATATTATAGTAATATACTATAGTAATAGTATTATAATAAATTATAGTTCCATGTAATTATAGTCACAAATATACCAAAAACTTTTATCACTGAGAGAACAAAAATTTTCGCACTTATAATTTAACTATAATTTATAATGATTTTCATACGTTTTGTAGAACTATAAATATATTGTTATTACTAATATTACAGCAGTAATAACTACAAAATTCGAGTTTCCAACTATAATTATTTTACCGTATAATTAAAATCATAAATACCAAACACACTTTTCTCTCAGTGTACAAACTTCTATATATGTCGTTGACATATATAGTATAGTGAGCGTTACGTGCATGTCGCCGACTAGTTTTCCTCGATTGTAATTCCTTCGAGATTACACGAAAAAAAAGTAAATAATCTCTTTTGCGCATTACTCAAGCGTATAACGACATTTGCATTTCCGCGTAATTGGTATGCGCTTGTTTACTTTTATATGAAATCACTTGCTATGTATGGGAATATTTAATGATTATTATATCATGTTTTTTCAAAAAAATTGGACATGCAACATGATACTCGTCATGTCACGCCGCTGCATTTTCACGAAGTTGAAGTTTTATTAACGTCAGCGCTGAACGCGTCGCTGTCAACTTTCGAGCCAGTGTACTGGCGTTTACCGCAATTTTTCGCGATAAAACACACGTTGTGTCAGAGTACAGAATATAGGATCACCGACGGACATAATTTCCGGAAACTGTCCGCTACATTCACCGACGATTAAAACGCGACGCTGCGTATATTGCTCGAAACGATATTTTAAAGTCATGCGCGTAGTCGAATGGATATTAATCGATGCGTCTGTAATTCGCGCGTGCAGTATCGATATGGAATTCACGGGTCGATGCGACAGTTTTATATATGTATGTATGTGCCCGTTTAACATGTTTTCATTAAAAAAAAAAAGAGAGAGAGAGAGAGAAAAAGGATTGGGAGGAACATTTTCGCTGCGACGAAGCGCGCGACGAACATAAAACCTGTGGATTCCGCGCAAAATCCTCTGATCGTCGATTTCGCGAGCACATTTCATGAATCAGCCATTCGACCTCTGGCATTCGTTCATTTAGCCGTTTAAGCGCGAAATACGCGTTATTTATTCGCTCGTGTGATTCTCGTGCGACTCATTATTTATCGTGGTTACGCAGACCGTTTCGCGCAATACGAGTTGTTCTCCAGTTTAATCTCGTTATCAGTTTCTTGTAATGTTTTTATTATTGGGGTCTATTTCTATCAACATAGATTAACATTAATCTTGATTCAATTTATTCTTTATCTTTTTCTATTTCTTAGAACCAGACAAAGATGAAGAATAAGTTAAATCGATATTATTCTATATTCAGAAATGAATATGAATCTAAATTTTTTTATTTAAATAAATTATAGGTACATTTTAGAATAAGTATAATTTTATTATTCTCTCAATTTCTCGAAGTAAAATCTTATTCAAAAAGAGTTAAAATTGCCACTATTGAAAAAGAGTGAAAAAATTACATTCTTGAATAAAAGTGGCAGATTTTTATTTTTTTGGAGTAAAAATTCATACTTTTGGAGTGAGATTCATTAAAAAAAAAAAAGTAAGATTTCTTTCCTTTGGATTCCAAACTTTGGAGTGAATCTTATTCCAAAAAAGTGAAAAATCTGTTATTCTCATTCAAGAATGCAAATTTTTCACTTTTTCAGTATTGGCAGTATTTTAACTCTTTTGGAGTGAGATTTCATTCCAAATAAAAAAAAATTTAGGGAATACAAATAGAATTAAGCGAAAGAACTTATTAATTTTTAATATTTAATTAAAATAAAGATTAATATTTAGTGAAACATTAATACTTAAATATTAGTATTCGTCATTATGTATTATAAAAAATAATTTTTTGTATAAACGATCAAGAAATAATTTTTCGCGTAAACTGGTATCATGAACAACAGAATTTTACGGAAATACTTTCCGTTTGTTGTATACGATAAAAGTGCAACCATGGCGGCTTGAAAGCGTAATATTCACATTGGAGGCATTTAAATATTTGACATCTCCTCGCGGGGGCACCGCAGCGCACCGGAAGCTTTTCAGAGTGCATTTATATACGTTAAATTCAACCTTCTTCTCGACGTCACAGGAACCCAAGAGGTACTATTAAAAGTAAATTAACACTCTCTGTTAATATCCGCATCAATATTAATGTTAACGTCATAATTTACTAACATATTGTTTTGTTAAACGAGCAGCCTGTTTATGCAGGAATTAATTACAGGCATCGAGTGCTGCATTCATTACAATAAATAATAAATAGTAAAACAGGCTTGATCGGCGAAATTAATTTGCGCGCGAAATCGATTTTCGAGTTGATCGGGTAATTTTCGAGAGAAACGAAATTTTCAGAAAGATTCTCGTTCACTTCGTTAAATGAGCACGTAGATCACGAGAAAGATCTGCACATTTGTCGATATTCCGGCATTTCTAAACGAACGTGGAAGGCAGAAAGGGTTACTGTTTCATGAATTAACCATTTCTCTCCCTCCCCTTTCATCGTTTCCTGTCCAGCGCTCGAATGCCAGTGGCCACTTTACAACGACTATTATTGGAGTTACAACCGCCCCTCGTCAACGATCCGGAGTCGGGTGGGACGAATTTGCTTCTCGTTGTGTAAATTTGAACTAGTCCTCCCCGATAAGCTTATTTCGCGCCCTTTACATGATTGCATTGTGCGTAACTCATTGAAGCTATTCAAGGAAGAAGTGGCAAGCTGATTCTGGAAAAAAAAAGGATACATCGATATGAATATTTTTTTTATTAAATTCTGTATTTTTCTTTATAAATAGGAACATATTTAAATTATAGGCAGCGTATAAATAATATTTTTAAATATAGATTCTAATGATAGTCAAAATTATAACAATAACAATAAAATATTTTTATATTTATAAAAATATATCAAGTATCAACTAGATATGTAGCACAATTGTATTGTACAATCATTGTTATGGTAAAGAGATTAATGATTGCACAAATTTTAGAATCAGTTGATAAAAATCATCGCTTTTAAATAACATGAATAGTAAGCTACTTGTAAAAGCTTGAAGAATTGAATTTTTTACACATATAATGATGTTATAATTATTTCATATTATTATGCATATTATTACGCAGTTGCAATGTTTTATGCAATTGCATTAAATTAAATCTTTCAGTTCTTCGTGAAATGATTTAGTCGGTGAGAGTTGGAAATTGTCGAGGGACACAGATCTGGAAAGAGATAGGATTATCTGAACGCCCACGTTCTTTCTTTCTTCATCGGAATTTCACGGAACAACATCATATATACCGATGCGACGCGACGCGGTTACGACTTATCAATTTATTTCTTTCTAGAATCACGAAGGTCGACAGTTTCCCGTTAACGAGATTCAGTATATCTTCCGCGAAATGCAACAAGATCTTTCGCTGAAGAATTCATTCGAGCGAATTTCTCTTCGGGAGAAATCGGAAAATATCATACATTCTGAAAATTCGATTCAGTGCGAGATTTAGTGGCAGAAATTGGAAGTATATCTGTATTATTACACTCACTTCTCGTTGTGTCATCATTATTAAAATATAACGAGAAAGGAAGAATTTCGATATAGAACATAGTTTTGTACAAGTTTCGCGGAAAGTTTCGAGGAATATCGGAAAAAGAGTCGCGTTGCATTGCATTGATTAGAATTCTGGTTGAAAATGAACAAATTAGAATTTTTTGGTTGAATCTACTACAATTCTAGTTGAGATAAATCAAAATTCTGATTGATATAATCAGAATTTTCTAATTATTCATTTTCAACTACAAATTCTCACAAGAAAACCCATAGAAGTGTCCTTTCTGCTTTTGATATCTTTCAGCTTTTAATATGTTGTTCTTCAGGCAAAAATAAGAAACACTTATTTTTTACAAGGACTCAATTTTTAGGTGATGCAACCTCTCTTTGAAGAAAATCGATTTTCTCTTTCGAAACTAATATCGTTGAAACTGTAATAGACAGAAAAAAATGTTCTGAATAAATGAATAGTTTGAAAAATATTTTATAATAACAATTAAGAAAATTTGTTTAAATAAAAACGATTTTATTTACATAAAAAAATAAAAAAATGATTTTATACAAATAATTCGTCGATAATCAGGAAATTCCGTGATATTTCTTGATAGTAAAAATTGTCAATTTCTCGTCTACAAAGTTCGTCTGAATTTCGATTGAATCCTCGTATTTGAACTTATTAACGCAGAGTTTCGACCGAGTTTGTACGTCGACGCTCCATTGAGCAAATTAATGAGGACCGCGCGACATTATTGAGCCACATGCGCAAGCGTGCACGTGTGACATCATCGGCTGCACGTAATACTAAATTGTTGTAATATCGTGATCTGCGAACTCACCCGATGAACACTATTAGCGTAACGCAGATTGCGCAACATTATATCGAAAACCGCTTACGATTTTATTATGTGCAAAATAGACTTTAATTTTCAATCGATAGGTTCTTTGATTTCAATCAATTTGCGATTTTTGCCCACAGCGTTCTCTCGTTATTTTATCTATTATAATCTAAATGTTGATTTAAATTTAATTTTAGTCTAACTAGAGAGAATCCTTTCGACCGCTTCATTTATTATCTAGAATAGTCTAAATTTAGAGTTCGTTCAGAGTTTATTTTTACTTTAGTCAGAGTTTCTCCCAGTCGTTTTATTATCAACTAGTTCCGTTTACATCTCGAAACTAGTTCACCGCGGAAACTCACGATGAGAAATTCCCAAAGGGCTGCAGTTCCTATTCAAACACTTTGTGAAGAAAAAAATCCCGATGTTCCTTTAATAAATAAGAACGCCGTCAGGCGGAGGACTTAATTCTGCGAAGCGTATCGCTTCTTGATTAGCGCACGAGAAGCAAAGGAGTCGAGTCGAGGTCGTGTTGAGCTGATTAAGAGAGGAGGGAAACATATTAAACACCGGAATCCCGACACGCGTGCGATACCCACGCCCACAATGTTCTCGTCTACCTGCGCACGCATGCCCACGCAAGTTAAACCTATATCCACCTCTTGTACCGAGGGTGGCGTCGGTCGTCACGTCGTGTTAATGAGCGAAGGTGCGATCGCGTGACCGACGACCTTTGGCGAACCTAGGGTAGACGCCGCAGGGGTGAATGAGGGATGAACGACTATGCCGAATCGTTCATCCCTTATTCACCCCAACGATCAAACAACTCGACAATCGGCGGCAATCGTTACACATAAAGTTTTTCTTTTCTATAGGGAATTCTCATGATTTCCTACGTCGAACACTAAATGTAGCTAATAAAGTTTGAGGATCTAAAATATTTACGAACTGAATGCACAGTTTGTTTCCTAAATCCAGAAAAGTTAAAAGTTGAACATGTTTGCGTGTCTAGATTTTTTGAATAGAAGAATACTGATTGTAATAAGTATTTTATTTTAATAAAACAAAAAAGTATTACATATTATCTATCATTGGTTTATTACAAGTTTGTTATTATTACGATATAAGATGGAATTAAAAATACAAAATAAAATTATCAAATCATGTGCCAAATTTTTTCTTTTTTAAGAATTCATGATTTTCGAACTTACACATAAATTAAAAATTCTCTGATTATTAGAATTATATTTATTAAAAGTGCATTGATAATTTAATTTCCTTGAGTTAAATAACATGCTATTTGTAATTTTTATGTATAATTTTTATGTATAATTTGTAATTTTTATGTAAATTCATTTCTGGATTGCTTAGTTAAGAAATGCAATTTTCATTTCAACGTATAAACTAAATATCATTTGACTCACACTTAATATGTTTTTAATTCTTTTTAATAAATTGTTTTAAATTGACGACATACTGAGCAATGATGACTACTGAGAAAAATTTCTAATTAAGAATAAATGGAGATTCTGATTATGCCAATCAAAATTCTGGTTATCTCAATTAGAATTATAATAAATTCAATGAGAAAATTTGTTCATTTTCAACCATAACTTCAATTAATGCAACCTGAATCTTTTTTCAATGTAGAAATGATTAAAAATAACTCTAGTTGAGTCTAATTAATGGCATAACGAATTTAACAATATGAAGGGTTAGATTTTCTTTTATTTTTATGGTGATTTCCTAGATTCTTATGTTGGGCAAGGTAATATAAAAACGTTTTCATTTATGGATTTTTTGAGAAATTTGGAACGATACAAAGTGGAAATACGTTGGAAGCGATATCGATACGCGCGAATCATAAATATGTTCTATAAAACGGCATTTCGGCAAACGTCTGGCGAATGAATCGCGCTTTCTCGAGGTATACGCGTGAAACGGGATTACGATGAATTACTACGTGCTTCGCAGAGTCGTCGTGGAATTCAGGAACGGACGTCGATCAATGTCGGTTGGTTCGGTACCGCTCGTGAGCGACCTAGTGAGAAGCTTCGGTTTCCGGTTTCCAGAAACTTATGCATGCACGAGGTGACGTAACAGACCACATCCTCGATCTTCATGAACTATATACGTACCTTTTCATGTATGTTTCCTTCACAAAGATCATCTTCCCTCACTTGTTTCTGTCGCCTTTCCTTTCCTCTCAACATTATTCTTTCCCTTTCTGTAATATATTTTCGTCTCTTCTTTTTTCGCAACTCTCCCTGTCTCTTCACTAAAAGAGCAATTTTGCTGAAGGATTTAAAAATTTAGTTGGATACAGAATATCTAAAAGATAACTTTGCTGAACCATTAAAACATTAGGTAGGACGACAAAATTGGTTGCTAAAATATTAAAACATTTTGCAGCATTGCTCATCATGCATAAGATTTCTGCAAAATAATTTTAATGATCCAACAAAATTATTTTCAAATCTAGCCATATTTTTAGATTCTTCAGCAAAATTTCTCTTTTAGTGTTCGCGCATCTCTTTCGTCATTCGCGAGACTCTTTTTCGCTCTTCGCTATTTCATCTTCCTTTTCGCGACTCTTCTTTCTCGCTTCCTAGTTTAACTACGCCGCCACCATCCTCTGCTCTCCTGGCTCGTTCTCTGCCTCATCCTCTCGCTTCCGTCGTCCGCGATACGTCGAGTAGGATGAGCAAGGGCGACCAGATGAGGAGGTTGGTTGGTTTCCATGGAGACCAACCAGCTTGCACTGGCATCTCTCGGTTGAACCACCGTCTATTGCGCCGCGCTTTCGCTCGCCTCGCGAAGCGACGAGGACGACACGGCGGTAACCAGTGAAACCGAATTGTACGCGCGAAATCCGGCTTTTCTGAATTTCATCGGGCGTCGTCATTGAACAAAGTACAGTCTGTCTATTTTCGAGCTTCGGTTATTTTCTCCCTCCTTACTGCAGAAAGGAGCGCTTTCGTCGACAAGGATTGGTGAAGGGATTGGTGAAAATTTTTTTTGAATAGATATATTGAGGGACATGCGGATATAGGAAAATGTATGTATAAAATTTTCTGCTATTTCCGTCCACTCTCGTTGGCGTACGTCTCGAATTTATCACCGCTTCTCGGCAGAAGTTATGAGGCTATTATTCAGTTGCGATATGAAATTATCACTCGAGTATGGATAATGTAAGGTTCACTTTAGACAATCTATTAAATTGCGATTCTATTTATAATGTTTATAACTGAAAAAAGAGTCTGATAGCATTAATTAAAATTCTAGTTGAACAACAAAGCAGAATTTTCTGATTGAATCTATTAAATTCTAGTTAAGACGATCAGAATTCTGATTGATATAATCAGAATCTTCTAGTTCATTTTTACGAAATTTTTTTCTATGTGCACTCTATGATATATGAAAAACATTTGAAAGATCGAAAACACTTACATAAAAATAGAATATACTTATTTATGTCATAATTATAAATAATTCTATTTTGAATTGAATTCTATCACGTGGATTTACAGATTATCTAAGGTGAGGATATATCATTTAACTGTCAAATGATAAGATAAGAATTAATTATAAGAAACTATTTCGACATTTACAGTCTATTTATTATTTTATACTTGTATAAAAAGAGTTGTTACTAATTTTTTACAATAACACATGTGATAAGTTTGCTATAGTACTCTGCGATAATTTTTTAAATATTTGATGCAGTTCCAAGCGATATATTCAGTACTTTTAATATAAGTTTTCTCCCGAACAACTTACATTATCATCTCAGTCTACGTACGGATTTTAGTGAAATACCTAAATTTAAATAAATACAGATCTGAAATAATTTTGTTGAACCATCAAAATAATTGTGTATCCTGAGAATCCTATTTGATTGATTGAATCAACTAATCTCTTGTTTGACAAATAAATCTTTGGTTGATACAATAAAATGATTTAGTTGGAACAAAAAATTATGTGCTTATTGAAACATTTTACTTGTTTCTAATAACACAAGAGATTAACCAAATGGGATTGTTAGGAAACTGGAGCATGATGAACAATGCTGCACAAAGTTTTTACATTATAAAGCTAGTGTCCTGCATAATTATTTTGATGGTCCAACAAAATTATTTTGGATCTATAGTTATATTTTTAAATACGCCAACAAAACGTTTTTTCCGAGTAATATTAAAATAAGAATAAAGTGTTTATTTATCGATTAGTTTAGGTACAAAGAGTTACGTGCAATTGCACTTTAGCCGCTGTCGTTTATTTTGTTTCGAGGATGGTTCCAGCCAGGTTTGCTCTTTATAGACTCGTCCGTCGTATCGGATAATCGTAATAATTATCCAACGAATGAGAGAGAGAGAGAGAGAGAGAGAGAGAGAGAGATGCGTCGCGTCGCGTCATTTCGCGACGGCCACCGCGACACGGGGAATTTCAGGCTTGCGGCAGTAACTCTGCCGCACCACCGTCACCACCATCGCGGTGCAATTCCCGTGACATTAATTATTGAAATCGCCGTCGGCGTTCCATCCAACCATCTCGATCCTCTTGCCTCGCCTTCCTCGTCGCAATCGCCTCGGCCGCGATCTCGAACTTCTCTCGAGCGTTTCCGTTGCCTCTTCCACCATGCTGCTTCGGCTTATCCTCCGCTAACCGACAACCTCTCTCCGTTACCTCTTCCTCAGCCTCGTTTTCTAGTTCGGAGGAAGTCCCTTGGGTTAACTTCGCCGAGGAACAGCCTAGAGACTACGCTCGCTTAATATTCAATCGCCTCAGACTTCTCTCACTCTTATAAAGCTAAGACGCGCGCAGACCAACGTGAATTGGAACGCTTGTGCCCGGAAGGATGGAAAGTGTCCAATAGATTTTATTTATAATGAGATAGAATGTGTCGTATCTTTTTATTATGGCGCGTCTCTCATCTTATGCCGTAATCATCATGCTCGCTTGAGTGATAGAAGATCGGACGAGAGTAAGAAGTTTCGATAGGATTCGCATTTTCCTTCTTGTGCGATCTTCACATTCTACTTTTTACTTTTGCTGCTGCCCAGTTTCACGAGTGGCTTTAATTCATTACGTGACAAGCTGATATCATCCATCAACCGTGTGGCGACTTTGAAATATCGTTAGATGGTCGGCCCCACGCGAGGGAAGAATCTACTGCACAGTTTCGTGATTAGACGTCTTGCAAGCGGTATCTTCGGTCTCGCGTAGCTTATTATCGTTTGGTTCAAATTGACCTTAATGTCATGAATCGGTGTTTTCTTTTTCCGCTGTGCTTTGCATGAAAATTTCGCGGCAAGCCAGAGAAACGAGCCGCGACTGCGAGATCATGAGACAGTATCTCACGTATGTGTTTTAAATCAATATTTTGTATAGCTCACAGCGACGCGATTCGAATTTCCGGGTAGAAAAACGTTGATTGGCCAACGGGAGGAAAATGCGGCAGAAAATATACAGCGAGAGCCGCTCGTGTATTCTTTGTCGGACCGGATCTGCGACGGGAAATGATACCACTCGCGCGGGGTGTCAAAATCGCTGCTTCAAAATTAGATTTCGATGTAGTTGCGACAGAATTCAAGATGAAATGAGTTTGTGGATGACGTTTCGCGTTCGAGATGGCTGTTAAAGGGACACGTGGATGAAAGAGATATGTCACGTTCTTGCAAAGTTGAATTATCGCTGTGAATGAATCATTAGTCTCCATTATAAATCTCATCTATATAAATTTTAATTTTTATGTATAATTATAAATATTAATATAATAGTAATGTAGTGATATAGAGTTGAATTAATAATTCTTCTTATCATTGATCTAATATGATTATTCAATGAACTTGAAAACTATTAATATCAGCATAATATACATTATGATCTTGACACATTAATTTCAATCAAAATATATTTCCTGTATGAATAAAAATTGGAATATTAAAAATTTTACGAAAGAGTAAATTAAATCTCAAATGTTGACGATGATTATTAAAATCGTCAGACAGATACATCTATATTTAACATTTAATGCGATGTACAGGTCACTATAATCTATAATTTTAATCTCGTGAAGCCTTTTGAAACGAGACGAAGAGATAAGAAAGTGTTACGGAATATGGGTCAGTTTGTCGAGACCACAAGTATTATTTATTTAAGTAGATTGCTGATTAGAGACGATATTAAATATACATGCGATCAGGGAATATTGCGATATAATTTGATTATCTCAAAGCGGAACGCTACTCACAAATTGATAATATTTAATCAGATTTTCTCACCTTAAAGGGTATAACTTCGACAGATTGTCTTGATTCGATTATTTTTATTTGATATATATGAGGAAATAATGACGAGTCAATGACGTATTATTATACTATTATAGTTAGGTTCAGATTTTTATTTTCTGATTAACTTGTGATTAACGTGATGATAATGTAAAAATGATATTTTTCTTGCTATAATCATTAAACTGATGGTTTTGTAATAAGTAATTTTTAAATAAAAGTTATCACTAAAGTTATCAGTTTAATGATTAATTATGGCTAGAAAAATACAACTTTTTACATTATCATTAAATTAAGTGAGATTAAGTCTAATAAATTAATTGATAAAGAAAAACTGGACTTTAAACAATATATTTTTCATTTTTTATAAAATTTTTATGAAATTTAATTTAATAATTAAATTAAATTAAATTAAACTAAATTGATTAATTATATTTAATTAGATTGCCAATTAACATTCTTTTTTTTAATTCTGAGAAAGGCTAACATAATTTCTACGCGGTGAAAATATATTTTTTCTGAAATCGATTGTCAACTGCGATTATTATTTGAATTATTTAAAATATACGATTGATTTATTTATTATTCTTATATTACGGTAGTCAAGGAAGTTCCCATATTTATGGAGTTTTCGGGTTTCATACGTTTGCGTGTAGTATTTTATTTGACGCTTTGCTCGCGTGTTTTTAGATAATCTTAGGGGCCCGGTCAGCGTGTCGCGCTGCGGCGAGCGATCGCAATCTAACCATGTGAAGGCTATTTAATATTACACGTGGAAACTCGCTTTAACGGTATTACACTGATAAGCGCTCTTTCG
>Ga0157364_1004231_pt1 | contig 14274 bp, 17 predicted proteins | sample AttsexASBM2_FD_111476 | JGI IMG/M metagenome (GOLD analysis project Ga0157364, IMG submission 111476) | Fungus gardens microbial communities from leaf cutter ant in Ribeirão Preto, State of São Paulo, Brazil - Atta sexdens ASBM2 | ecosystem: Host-associated > Fungi > Mycelium > Unclassified ... | reverse complement strand
GACTGAAGATGCAACCATCGCAGACTTAGCAGTGGGTACCGCAGCAGGCCAAATCAAAACTGGTTCTATGAGCCGTTCTGACCGTGTTGCTAAGTACAACCAACTGATCCGTATTGAAGAAGCGCTGGGTGGTAAAGCGGCGTTTAACGGCCTGAAAGAAGTGAAAGGCCAAGCGTAATCGCTTAACGACTTGATAAAGCCCTCAGTAATGAGGGCTTTTTTTTTGGATCATCGCGCTTTTCTGTTGTCACGCAGCTGATTAGCTTGATCCCCCCGCATCCTGTCGGTAACTTCACGACAGTACTTTGCCACGACGTGGAACAGGTCGTACACCACTTCTACCTGTGGCATTGCTCTCTAACCTCTAGGTCCAGTGCGGTATTGCTATCCATCACCACCGGTTCAATGGCCGCACAGCCTTCAGGACCCAGCGAGGTGAAGAACGGACGGAAGGCACCCCGACTTCGACCTTCACCGATCCATAATACCTGCTGTGTATCGGTATCCACGACAACGGTGGCATAACGATGGCCTTTAACTAGAGCGAACTCATCCCTTATCAGGCGACGCAGGTTAAGACGCTCATACTCTTGTCGCTCGCGTCGCAGTCGATGGAGAGCGATATTCTTGATGGTATGCCAGCGTAATCCCGTTAGCTGCACCACATGCTTGACGGGTAACAGCTGGGTGAGAGACTCCATCCAGACGGCTAAGGTAGAGGTATAACGTTGTCGCTCAGGCAAATAAGCTATGCGTTCAGTCACGATACCACAGGATGCCCATCGCAGACGGCGGACGGGAACCTGAAGTATCATGCGCCAGTTCAGCAAGTCACGCCACTAATCCGGCTCAGAGAAATATCCTGAACAGCACAGGTGTTCCGTCCACGTTGGCGGTTGGCGGGACAAAATCCATGTCATGCCGGAGGTAATCAGAAGTGCATCGTGTGCGCACGGGGTAAAGGCATCGACAGTGAAACCTTCCCAGAAGAGCGAAGAGAGGTTAGCATTCATAGTAGACAGCGGTTGAGTGGCTACTTAGTGTTTTGGCGAATACAAAACCAACCCCTTTTACCGCCGTTTTCTATAGATTCACGCTAAGGCGCGATGAACCTTTTTTACCCAAATTTTAATTAGTGAGCTGAGTGATCATCTTTTCTAACTCAGTGATGGTTAACTGAGCATAGGGAAAGATAAAATTAGGATAAATTTGGTGCGGTATGTTGTGGTCGATTATTGGGAAAAAAAAGGTATTAATAAACTCATCAGGAATCATGCTTTCACCTGTTGAGCAATAACAAAACCCAGCCTCTTCATGGAAATTTAGCTGCTCAAGGCTGAGATGTTGAGTGCAAATGTTATACGCCAATGCTGCTTTATGCTGACGTTCTTCAATCAATGACGTCAGATACTTCATAAAATAAGAGGAGGCAAGAAAGTCTCCGACGATATAAACGTTCGTCGGGAGAGGGGTGCTGGTTGTCATGCTATGCAAAGAATAGAAGGCATTACTCAGGTGTTTCGGCACAACCATTAGGCCCAGATTATACGTCGTTCCAATCATTTCAAAAAGATGAGTGAGATAAATAATCGTTAGTTCAGAGCTGTGAGAAAGTAGAGGGGGGGAGATATTTTTCCCAAAACTGAGCATTGCAAAACGATCATCTTCAATAATAATGGCTTGATTATGTAAAGCCCAAAGATGCAGTTTTTCTTTGCGTTCATGACTCAATTGAGTGGCAGTTGGGTATTGCAGCGATGGCATGCAGAGCAAGGTTGCAAAAGGAATAGTAGGTAGGTCTTCAACCATTAACCCATTTTCATCTACAAGGATATCGATAACTTGAAAATTAAATTGAATAAATAGCCGCCTAATAATGGTGTCACAAGGCTGTTCAATTAGAACAGTATTGCACTGCGTTTCTTGTTTTAGAAATAGCGCGACCAGCGTTAATGCTTCTTGGTAGCCGGGGAGGAGTAGCAGTGATTGATCACTTATCTCTAGGCGGCGAGAAAGTTTAAGGAAGCGAGGTAAATATGATGCAGAGCTTGTAACGTTACGCTGATTGTGGTTTTTTTCATAGTTTCTGACCCAACGTTTGATGAAATGCACAGGTAAACGACAAGGCTTTCTTTCCATAAACCGCGCCAGTTGTTCGACGGGCTGCGAAAGGGGGAGTAAACGGGTTTCTTCATGATAAATGACCGTCGCTGAAGATAGCGGTTTATCTTGACGTAAGACAACATACCCGCTGCGCTCAAAACCTTGAATATAACCGATGGATTCGAGCTGCTTGTATACTACTAAAATGGTCCCACGCGAGACGTTATAGCGAGTACTCATGCTGCGAATAGAGGGTAATAAATCCCCCTCATTAAGGGTTCCCTGTATTATCATGGAAATAATATCATTAATTATTTCTTCTTTAACTATTCCTTTAGCCTTTTTCACGTGATCCTCAACGGTTTATTTTTGTGACTAGTAACTTGGTGATTGTATGAGCAAGTTAAAAACTTCCTATAGCAGCATTATTAATCACTTTATCTATTTAATTAACGATTTAAATTAATATACATATAAAAAAGAGGCATTAACTACTTTTTGGATGTTAAATATTATTACTTTGCTGACATTTTTTTTCAATGGAATTGTATCTTGAATAAAAAGTTTTATAAAGTAGTATCTGTCGTGTAAGTTGCTGTTGAAGGAGAGTGACTTATTTGTTTTTTCTTAATTATAGAAAAATAACCTCTTGAGTTAGATAAGGGAAACTGATGAAAGATACTATCCTATATGGCATCGTGTGTGGGTATGACTTTGCCTGCGTCAATATCAATAAATTAAAAGAAAGAATTAGTAAAGAAGATGGCGTCACGGCTATCGAGTATGCTGTGATTGCTGTGGCAATTAGTGCCATGCTGCTTGCCGTGTTTGGCAGCGATGAGTCATCATTCATTTCTGTAATTACTGAAAAGTTTAAAACTTTATCGGAAAACATCAAAGGTACTGTTAGCAATAAAACATAAACTTCTAAAGTTAGTTGTTATTTTACCGATAAAGGAGTTAGCGCTCCTTTATCTAAAAGAACTGATTATGATAGCTTTTCTAATCGTATTGCTAATAAGAGTATGTTATACAGATATCCGATCAAGAATTATAGAGAATAAATGTATAATATTTATTTTTATAGTTAATATCATATATTTAATTTCAATCGAACGTTTCCCTAGCTTTATCTCTATGGGAATAATATTTTTTGTCGGGGTCATTTTTGTATTAGTGAATTTAATTGGTGCTGGTGATGTCAAGCTCTTGTCGGTCTTAGGGATGACTTTTTCTCTGCGTGAGGTACCAGATTTTATTTTTTTAGTCACGGTTTCAGGCTTACCACTTATCGTAATAGTTTTTTGTCTGCAAAAGTATTCTCATGGGAAATTTTCTAAAACGCTTCCTTATGGGGTGGCAATAAGTAGTGGGTATTTACTTAAATTATTCATATAAGTTAGGGATTAACGTGAATCAAAGACTGATTATTATAGTTTCTATTATACTGTTATCTATAGGTATTATAGGAATTCTTTTCTCTGACACAGAAGATACCACCTTGGCATCTCAAGCCCCCGTCACCTCATCCATTACCTTTTACATCACTAAGAGGGCTATGGGGGCGGGTGAAAAGATCACCCCAGATGATTACGAAGAGAAAGTTGAAGAGTTTGTACAAGGTACGCAACAGCCGGAAAGTCTGCAGACTGTCGATGGCTTGTACCTGACGGAATCTGTCCATGGTGGCACGACACTTGTTCCAAAATTGTTAACGAAAGAAATCCCTAAGCCTCATAGCATTAGCCAAAATTTTAGATTTACGATTACTCTTCAAAAAAAGTATATAAATAATATCAATGGATTAATTCCCGGTGATAGCGTTGATGTCTATCTTAGATTTGATGCTCCTAAAAGAGAGCATGATAATAAATCCTCGATTTATCGGGGAGAATCTGTCGTTAAATTGGTTAAGCTCTTTAGAAATAAAAAATTACTCACCCCTGTAATGAAGAGTAAAAAGACGGTCGAAGAGGAACAAAAAACTAACTTTTCCGCTAATGGTTTACTCGAAAATAGTGATGATTACTCTGTAGATATTGAGTTGAGTCGTTCAGACCTTAAAAAGATATATCAGGTTGATAACAAATACGAAATAATAATTTTCCCTTCTGATAACAGTACCTCTGAAAAAAATAATAACACTGTTAGTAAAAAAGGCGGTAAGTCATGAAAGTCTTCGACTTAAAAAATTACATATATATTTTCATTGTTATTATTTCTATGGCCTTGCTTCTTCCTATATCTAGTCATGCCGAGACAGTCTATCTTTCTAAAGGTGGTGCGAGAACGATTAAAAGCCAAACACCAATCGATACAGTATTTACTACAGATTCTAACGTTGTTAACTACAATATGATCAGTGATAACGAAGTTGTTATTTATGGTGTCGACAATGGTGATGGTGAGATATTAATTGTTCAAAACGATATGACGCGTACGTTAAAAGTCACTGTGGACCCATTAATCGGTAAGCTCGCTAAACAAGTTGAAGATCAATTTGTAGGTTCGACAATAGGACTCAAAAAAATCGGTGACAGTTACATCCTTTCAGGTACTGCCGCAGATGAAGAGAGTAGAGATGCTATTTATCAAATCGTCGGAGAAGCATTAGGTCTTGAACGTACAGAGTTGAAAACCAAGCTCTCAATTAAAGAATCGGAAGTGCAACAGGAAAATGTCGGCTATTTAAGCCAATTCAGCTATAGAAAATTACAAAATAAAATGACGCTGCCGTTTGCGAACCAAGTCAATGTTAAAATATCCATTGTTGAATTGAATAGGAGCTACAGTGATGCCCTCGGCATTGAATGGGGACAAGCCATGGATGTGGGGAGTTTTGTCCTCAATAAACTTAAATTCGATGCGACACAATTAACCTCTGTCATCAATGCGCTGGGGAATGAATCTGTCGCTCGGGTGTTGGCGGAACCCAATCTGTCAGTGCTATCAGGGGAGACAGCTGACTTCCTAGTCGGCGGGGAAATACCCGTTTTGACTAGTTCTTCGAATGGAAGCAGTGTTTCGTATAAAGAAGTTGGTATTAAAATGTTAGTGGCTGCGAAAGTCGAGAATAGCCAGAAGGTGAGATTAACGTTGTCACAAGAGGTGAGTAACGTCGACAGTAACAATATTAGTAAGACAAATGAACTACTCTTGCCTGCTATTAAGTCTCGTAAATCGCGGACAACCATTGAGTTAGCCGATGGGGAAAGTTTTGTACTGGCAGGTTTACTGAGTGAATCGGAAAAAGAGGTCCTCAAAAAAATACCTTATATCGGGGATATCCCGGTCTTGGGGGCATTTTTCCGTTCAACCTCTTCACAGCGTGAACGTACGGAACTGGTGGTGGTCGCAACCGTCAACCTTGTTCGTCCCATTTCCTCTGCTCAAGTCTCTTTGCCCAATTGGCAGAGAAGCACATTAATCGAACGTTATTTAAATATTGGTAATACGACTAATCAAACATCTAGAAAATCTGTAATCGATTTTCTTGAACAGGGAGGTTTTATTTACTAATGCTCAGCTTATTAAAAACACTAATTGTTAGTGGAGTGATCACTTTATCACTCTGTAGTTACTCCCTAGCGAGGGAATATATTTTTCCCGTTTATGGACGTAGTGATATCGAACAGGAAATTGCAGTAGCTAAAATTATCCCTTTCTACGGTTACATGAAAGGAGAAATAGAGGTTCAGTGGGCAAATCCTGATTTGCTTCCCTCGGTTGATAAAATCATTACATTACTGGAAAAAGAAGGGGTTCCTAGCCACGATATTGTGAGGAATTTCTCACAAAGTATGGCCTATCAAAATAAAAGTAGAGATTCGATTAATCTGGTGTTGAAAACTCATTCTACTCGAACAAGATGTTCGACCTATCGTTTACGTTCTACTTTTGATGGTATAGGTGAAGAAAGCTGTGTCCTTAATGACAATATTGATGCGATGAAACTACGAAAATAAACGACTAGATAGTAACGCAAGGACGGTTTATGTTACTTTTTTCGGAAAATACCAAACAAGATGATTTGTCAGAAAATTCAATACTGGTTGTGACGCCTGATGCGACGCGCATGGAGAAGGTGTGCGAGCAACTTTTCCTTCGGAATGTTGGGAAAGTTAAATGTTTTTGTGGCGATATCCAACAATTAGATCAATATGCAGAAACAGCGAACACTGACTGTATTATATTTGATGCCTCACAATTAGATTCTCCAGAAAGTATTATTGAAATTATTGACTTACAGTTATCAAAGAACGTAAAAAAAATTGCGTTTAGTGCGAAGGATTCGTTGTTATTAGCCGATGAGTTTTTGAAAAAAGATATTCAATATTGCCACTATCCGACTCAAATTAATCGGATAGGAGGTTTATTGGTTAATAAGGAGCAACAAACTTCAACGAGCATGAATAGTGCAGTACGTATAACGTTTTTAGGCTGCAAAGGCGGCCTCGGTAACTCCATATTAAGTTACCATGCTGCAGAATTTATTGCTAATAAGCGACAGTCCTCAACGTTATTAGTACAAGGGGCTTATGGTAGCCGTAATTTAGATCTTATTTCTAAAGTGGCAATTTCTAATGAAGTAACACTTTTACAAAAAAATCTTTCTGCACTCTATGAAGAAAGAACCAGTGCTTGGAAATATTATAATTCTGTTTATGATAATTACGAATGTGTTATTTTCGATTTTCCCGCTTACAATGCTGCGGATGAAAATATTGAAAATGTGTTAACTCATACAGACTGTCTAGTCTTAGTTTGCGATAGAGACCTCTCTTCAGTCAGAACAGCTAAAAATATCATTGAGGCAAATAATCACTTAATGAATAGCAATAATGGTGTAAGGCGAATATTTATCTGCCATAACCAACATCATAGTAAAGTTATTGGTGAAATTAGCAGTCAAGAAGTGAGTGGGTTGATAGGTAAACCCGTTGATGTGACTATTCCTTATCTTATGAAATCAGGTGATCCTTCACTGATGCCTAATTTTAGTGGCAAGAATAGTCAATATCTTGAAGCATTATGTTATTTACTCTTGGGGAAAAATATTAGAACACCAGTAAAATCGAGTTTATTCGATTCACTAAAGAGAATCATCAAAAGAGGATAATAGACGGTGGCTGATAAATATGATGATATTGCTAAACAACTGCGTGGATTATCACTCCCTGAATTAGATATAGACCTTATTGAAAGCTTACTCAATGATCGCCTTTCTTTAATTCGTGAAATTTCTAAAACGATACAGCGTGTCAGTATTGAGCGTAACCTTTACCTTCCGACAGAAAATACCCAACTATTGGCGGTTTCGATTGCCGATGAAATACTGGGTGTTGGGCCATTACGTGAATTAATGGAGGATCCAACCGTCAGTGATATTCTGGTTAATGGACCAGACAAAATATTTGTCGAGCGTAGTGGAAAACTGGTCCGTACCAATAAACGCTTTATCGATAACCAACAATTGACCGATATTGCGAAACGTTTAGTCAATCGCGTTGGACGACGTATTGATGAATCACAGCCTCTGGTCGATGCGCGAATGAGTGATGGTAGCCGTTTAAACGTGGTGATTAATCCTATCGCTCTCGATGGTACATCAATCTCAATTCGTAAATTTAGTCATGTCTCGAGAACACTGAAAGATCTCGTCAATTGGGGTGCCATGAATGAACAGATGGCTAATTTCCTCGCGGTAGCCGTTAGTTGCCAAGCTAATATTATTATCTCTGGCGGAACCGGGTCCGGAAAGACAACGTTATTGAACGCTTTATCGTTACATATTAATAGTGACGAACGGGTCATCACGCTAGAAGATGCCGCAGAGTTAAAGTTACAACAAGAACATGTCGTCAGGCTAGAAACAAAAATGGCCGGTATTGAGAGTAGTGGGCAAGTTACGATGCGCGATTTAATGATAAATACTCTTCGTATGCGGCCTGATCGCATTATCGTCGGAGAGTGTCGGGGAGGGGAAACTTTTGAAATGCTGCAAGCCATGAATACCGGACACGATGGTTCAATGACGACCTTGCACGCAAACTCTCCCCGTGATGCGATTGCTCGTCTTGAAAATATGGTGATGATGGCCGGCTTAAATCTTCCCCTAGACGCGATTCGCCGTAACATTAGCTCCGCTGTGAATTTACTGGTACAAGCCAACCGCTTACATGATGGTTCACGCAAGATCACTCATATAACAGAAATAATGGGGCTTGAAGGAGATACCATCATTTTACAGGAGATCTTTTCCTTTCAGGTGGGGGAAGCATCCGGGGGGAAAGTGACAGGTAAATTCGTGACACCTGGCCTTTCTACACGTTCGAGTGTGTACACTCGTGCGAAAATGCATTCTAAAGAATCCTATTTAAAACACATTTTTGGTCATTAAGATGAGGCAGATTTCTATATTATTCATCATAATCCCCATTATCTTTTTTCTTTTGGTGATTATTAGAAATAGAAAAACACGCAATGCTTTTTCAAGAAGTGATGATCGTAAAAATATGCTGATGTCTCTGCTGGGCCAGACGGCTGCTGAGAATAGTGGGGAATCGATTAAGGCTGCATTATTACTTAAGGTTAATGAAAGTCTTTTCAGAGCTAAACATGTTTTCGTAGCAGATAATTTCTATGATTTTATAAAAAGATTACTGGTACCATTAATTTTTGTTTTTGTGATGGTGCTAATCAATATAAAATTTCTCCATTTTCCTCTATTACCTAACGTCGTGATACTCGTCCCTGTTAGTTATGTTTTTTGGTATAAAATGTTGCTGAAGAAAAGAAAGGAAATCTTTGAGATCGATTTTTCTGAGTCAATTTCTTCAATCAATGGCGCCATTTCTTCAGGACGCACGTTTCTTCAGGCGATGGATGATTATAGTCGTAATAATGAGAATAATTTAGCCAAGGAATTTGGTGTTATTACTCGAAGGATAAACTTTGGAGATAATCCCGAGACGGTTTTTATGGACTCATGGAAAGTCTACCCTTACAAAGAATACTATTTTTTTATTTTAGCAATATTACTGAATATTAATAGTGGTGGACGGTTACGTGAAGTACTTGGAAAATTACAACGTTCATTAACGAATAATGCCGCGATGGAAAAAAAGATGCTGACGCTGACATCAGAAATGCGCATGGCCTCTAAAATAACCGGGGCAATTCCGTTTGTTTTCCTCATTTTGTTAAAATTTATCAGTGAGGATAATTTTAATTTTATTTTTGATGACCCTCGAGGGAATATGCTGCTCTATTATTTATTAGGCAGTGTTGGCTTTGGGGCGGTTATCATAAAATTTCTAATGAGGAAGATCTAATATGGGTATTTCTATAGTCGTATTGGTGATTCCTTTTATCGGAGTGATTTATTTTTTATCGATTAAAATCAGACAGGCTGCGATAAAAAAAAGTATAACCTTGGAGGATTCCAAGGTACACGAATTGAGAATTCAAGAGCATAAAGACCACCATCACACCGAAGCTGTATTGGAACAGAATAGCCAAACATTAAGCCTCTATCGGCGCATCGATAGCAGTATCATAATGAAAGTTGGCTTAGCGGTTCTATTAAGCCTGTTAAGCTTTCTAGGTAGCCAACTTATGGGTTGGAAAGTTGAAGGTACTGATTTTGCAGTCATCGGCATTGTCAGTTTAGTGATTACTATCGTTCTGCCCAGTATATTGAGGGCGATGTACGTCAGGAAGCGCGTTAAAAAACTGACGGCAGAGCTGCCTTGGATGATCGACTTGTTAGCGGTGAGTATTCAATGTGGAATGACACCTGAGCAGGCATTTAAATTTCTGGCGACCAAAATGTCCGGCATCAACCCTGATTTTGTACCGTTTCTACAACGACTCGTTAGGCGTATGGAGATGAGCGGATTAAGTAATGCTCTTTACCATTTTAGTCGCGAAATTCCGGCAACTGAGACACGCCTATTCTGCGCCATGCTCGAACAGAGTCTACAATATGGTTCTTCATTATATGAACAACTCATGGAGCTTTCACGAGAAATTCGTGAAATTCAGTTACTGGAAACTGAAGAAAATATCGGTAAATTATCGGCAAAAATGAGCGTTCCTCTTATTCTTTTTTTTATGTTTCCCGTCGTTATTATTGTTGCTGCACCAGGTATTATGAGGATATTTTCCAATGTATAAATCTCTATTTTTTTCGACGGTTTTCTTTTTTTCCCTATGTGTTGTCAGTGGCTGCACAAGTAGTCATGGGGGATCAAATTTCTATAAAAATAAGTCTTCTGTTGAAAATGAAAGTTTACTGATTAAAGTCCGAAACTACTCTGGGTTAATTAAGTTAAAACGGGAGGAGCTCAAAAAAAACAATAACCCAAAAGTACGTTATGAATTAGCTAACTACTATTATCTCTCACAAGATTTTCGATCTTCTTTATATTACTTGAAGCCGTTATTAACTTCAGGGGCTTCGGCTGATATCTATCTATTGCAAGCAAAAAATATGTCAGGATTAGGTGAGTACAAAAAATCATTGCAATTTGTGGATATCGCATTAAGTAAAGACCGTAGTAATGCACAAGGACTTAATCTTAAAGGCGTCATTCAGGCGCAGATGGGCGAGTTAAATAAGGCGCTAAACTCATTCTCTCAAGCCCGTTCTGGATATGAAAAAGAAGAAGATGTCGTCAATAATATGGCGATGGTTTATATCATCCAGAAAAAATACACGGAAGCAGTGCAATTACTTTTACCGATTTATCTGCGTGGTTACAACAATCGTCAGTTAGATCATAATCTTATTTTTGCTTTAGCGAAGAGCGGTGATCTACGTTACGCGAAAGATATTATGAAGAAAAGGAATTTTAGTAAGCATCCTGACCTCCTTGCTACCGACCTTTTCAATATTCAAACATTTTAAAGGATATCGTTGATGAGACGTTTATTTAAAAGGATTGTGGCTCAGGATGGTGTGATAGCAATTGAGTTTTCCTTCATTTATATAATATTTATTGCCTTTGTCTTCATTATTTTTGAAGTTAATAAATTTATATTTACCATTACTGCAATGGACTACTCGCTTTCTGAGGCGGCTCGCCACAGTGCTTATCAAGATAACTCTACAATGAGTGTGGCTTATAAGCAGGTTTTTGAAAATTATTTTTTTAAACAAAATGCTTTTTGGGTGATGTTTATCGATCCAAAAGATATCCAGGTGGAGGCAAAATTCTGTGTCTCGATGAGTGATGCGGTGAAAGGAAAATGTTCAGCGATTTATGATAACCAAAAAAGACTAGCACTTTATTCCGTGAGCTATAAATATCGGCCACTGAAGATTATGAGTGAAGCAGCATGGTCCGAATCATTATTCAGCGAGCTTGATGGATTATTAACTCGCAAGGTCACTTATATGATTGAGTCATCGAGGTAATTATGCCAGCTAAACTCTATGCGCGACTCAAAGATAACCGTGGGAGCCTTATTGTTGAGGCGGCTTTTATCTTCTCATTCTTAGCAACAGTAACAGTGGCTTGTATGGAATATGGTTTTTGGTTGGCCGCTAAAAGTGAAGTTGAACGCGTCAATTATTCTTTAGCATCAGTGGTGCGTGAGAGAACTCAACTCTATGGAAAACGTGAGAACTTTTCTAGCGATGATATAAAACAACTTTATGAGTTAGCGAAAAACCTTACCCATCACCGCTACAATAACGAGTTATGTTTGCGTGTTGAGGCAATAGGTTTTACTAATAATGCTAAGAAGACCATTAGTTTTCAACAAAAAGTTGATTATGGATCAGAACTTTGTAAGCAAATCACCACCGCATCCATACAACAGAAAATTGAATTTTCTCCTTTTAGTAGCCGTCAGCGTTGGTTGCCACTTTATCAAGTGACATTAATTATCCCCACCCCGAAGGGAACACTCGACAGGCTGCTGAAAAAGGTTGAACTCTTACCGGAATATGTCTCGGCATACTCGATTTTACTGGCGAGATAGCGATGATGACACGATCGCCGAGTTGGTTATTTCTATTCATGCTGTTAATTCATAGCGCATACGCTCAACCATCGAATCGTACAGAATGTTTTGTTTTTATCGATACCGCGATTCCTGAACAGCTATCCCTTTTTAAGCAATTCAATGAAGAGTATTACTTGAGTCGTACGTTACAAAAAAAAGGGAGCATCACTTTTATTAACATTGGTATTCAACCACTGGCTAATACGACCCTAGTTCCGATCATCAATGATAAAGAAGGGATTTGGGTACGTAAATTTAAACCAAAATCATTGCCTGCAATGTTTCTGGTTGATCATGGAAACCATTTTCAACGGGCGGTGGTTCACACCAGGGAGATCCGACAATGCTTACAAGGACGGTAAAGCAGATCTTAGCTAAATTGAGTGATCAGCGAGGGGGGATTATGATCTCATTTGCCATTTTATTGCCCATCATCATGATCCTTATCGCGCTGGGATTAAATTCAGTGAAGATGTTTGTCGCGAAAGCCAAGCTGAGTGATGTCTCCGCTGAAGTGGGGCTTATTATTTCTGCCCATAGCGCGGTGACGCAAGAAGGTCAGTATCCCCCAGAACTGAAGAAATTGGTTGTCAATTATGTCAAAGCATTTTTCCCTGACGCTGTTAAGGTTCCTGAGGTGACAGTTGAATTTTCGCAAGTAGCCAATGATGACAGTAAAAATTCGTCCTATATGACTTATCAACCGAAGATTGAGCTGGAACTGCCTTTTCCGTTTTTCCATTCATTATTAAGTGAAGGTAAGAAAAGTTTTGTTATCGCCGCTACGCCTTTTACGGTAAAAAAACAAGTCTCAAGACCAGTAGATGTGTTGTTTGTGGTTGATTTTTCCGCCTCTCAACAAGGGGCTCGCATTAAGACATTGAAAGCCGTCTTTTCCGATCTTACCGACTTTATTTTAAAGAGTAATCCTGAATCGAAAATTGGTCTCGTTCCCTTCAGCACCGGTGTCGCGGTGAAATATCCGGAAACGAATCAACGTGGAGGCGCCAAAGCCGGTTGTAGCGTGTTATTTGTACCGAAAAAAGCGTGGGCGATTAACTACTCTTTTTGGGGGGATAAATATGTTAACAAGCGATATACCAAACTCAACGAGCAGAGCTACCAAATCGATGAATATCGTCGGAAATATTATATCGATAGGGTAGGCAAATCCAAGCCTACAATCGATGCAGACATGGTTTACCGGCAGTGGTGTCGAAAACACAATCCGTTTGGTATTGCCCAAGGTAAAGCGCAATACTCCTGTTTCGATAATCGCTTTAAGATGCTCGATTTGGATGGTCAGGCCGCTTATCAAGATGATATTTATACCAAAGCTTCGCAACAAACGATTCTCAATGAGTATGCGATGGCGGCAAAAATCCGCGACCGTCAGATTACGACATTAACTATTGAGCATGATGATGCGATAGATTATGAGGCGACACTCGATAAAATGTTTGGCGAAGAGGCCATCATGACATTTCCGATGTTATGGGCAGGTATGACAGAACGTAATTATCGTATTTACTATCAGATGTGTCATAACACTGGCTGGTGGGGATCTAACGGACAGCTGACCGATGCGAGGTTACGTTCATGGTTGATTGATCTGACGAATGATGCCAGCGAGCTCCACCAATTTCAGAATATGCAACCTCAGGGCTATACCGCAACTGCTTCTGGGTTAGTTCGTTCTGTCCCTGTGATGATGAAAGGCACCAACCCTCGAAAAGTCTTTGTCATCATGTCGGATGGAGACGATAGCTTTTACCCAGCCATTGTGACGGATCGTTATCTCAAAAAATATCATCTCTGTGAAAAAATACGCAATGGACTACTCGAACGTTCGGCTACGCGGACAGAGCGCGTTGATATTTACTACATTTCGACCACCAACTCGAAGACTCGGGTGAATTATTGGAAAGATAACTGTACGGGGGAAGGTAACTCGGCGCTAGCGAGTCATCGAGCTGAGATAGTGTCGTTAATTAAGGGGTATTTAAGTGATGAGATAGGGAGCTTCTCGCAGTGAGCATAATTGGAACATGATAAATTGGGTAACTTCTGCGATAATAGCGTTTTTCGAGCTAAAATTGAGTGTCCATGCTTTACCCAATTAATGAAATGTTCCAAACCTTACAAGGTGAAGGATTT
>Ga0157364_1004230_pt1 | contig 14274 bp, 11 predicted proteins | sample AttsexASBM2_FD_111476 | JGI IMG/M metagenome (GOLD analysis project Ga0157364, IMG submission 111476) | Fungus gardens microbial communities from leaf cutter ant in Ribeirão Preto, State of São Paulo, Brazil - Atta sexdens ASBM2 | ecosystem: Host-associated > Fungi > Mycelium > Unclassified ... | reverse complement strand
AGCAATTGAATATTGTAAAACAAGAAAAAATAAAGAAAAGACAAGACAGCATGCCAGTAAGATATTAATTATAAATTTTTATATTTCATTTAATTTAAATATATAATTTATATATATATATAATTTAAATATATAAAATTTTTTGTAAATTTTAGTTATATAGAATTTTCTGATTTATGGATTTTTTTGGCTGCCTTTCAATATTCATTGTCAGTACTAAAAATCTGTAGTATATATTACGTGCATTATAAATTTTCATCATTGATAGTGAATATCGGAACACCGATTTTATAATACTTATGTCATTTTTTTTTAGTTGAAAAAAGCAAAGAAGCTTGATGCAGATGATGCAAATTTCAATAAACTTCTAAATAATTATAGAAACAAGTTAAAAGGAATTGATTTGAAAAAGTCGAAATGGTATGAATCCTCAGTTGGATCTTAATATGAAGTAAGATAAAAAAAATTAAATAATATTTTGTACAATAATATGAACATTTAATTATGCAGCATATATATTATTGTTATTTCTGTAATATACGTAAGGTAAAAAAATGATTTTTAATAATTAAGATTTTTTCTTTACCATTGATTATTTAATTCCTATTATTTTGACTCCTATTAAATCATTTTGTCAAAATAAAATAATTATGTTAGTATTTATAGTCGGTTTTTATTTATAGGACCGTCTTAAATACAGTCTTAAGTTGTTACAATTCATAAGCCAATCGGAGCCGTATTAATAAATAAATTAATGGGCTTTCTACAATAAGCCACTACCTAATCATAAGAAATTGACCGATTACAATCGAATGTGAGAAGAAGAATTGATTATGATTGATTAATTTCTTGATTAAAACTTAGATAACTGCTTATTGTAGAAAATCCATACAAGATATCATTTACTTAAGACGGTTTTCAAATAAAAACTATGAACATAGCCTATATGTATTTTATTCTTTCACAACATCGTATCTACAGATCTATTATTATAATATTTCCTTTTCCTGTATTCGTCCTCTTATGAGCTCCACACTCTTATTTATGATTCTCTCTGAATATCAGATATGCACATATAATATACTTCATTCGCGAAACAAATTAAGCATTTTATGGAGGAAGAATATCTCTTCCACCATGAGACAATCTTAGTTTCTCTTTAAAAAATATAAAACTTTTACTTGAATTTTTACTTCTTTTAAATAAGCACAACTGATTAGAATATGCAATTAAAATTGAGTACATTTCTTTTTGTTGCGCCTTTGATAATATATCGCGAATACGTTTTCGTGACGTACATCATTAATAATTGATATAATAAATTATAATTGCGACGATCTATAGAAAAGTTACAACAATATGCAGCGAGTGACATTTTTTTGCATCAATTGCACGATAAAATTGAGCACAATAAATTGAGCCAATAATAATACAATTACAGTTATCTATAGATACAATATTATATTTCTCTCTAAATCGCGATATGCTTATCTTTCGTATTTTCCGAGAGTACCGTAGTCCTCAGAACATAGGCAACATATTATTTATATTGCGGATGTGAATGAGTTCTCTCTTCTTCTCGCAAAATTTAGTTGAAGAATGTCCTATTTGACAATTCGCTATTCGCTCGCCGATGTTGCGAAATGCAATGGCAAAAACGGAGTGAGAACCTGGATCGTTATCCATGACAACATTTACGATGTAACGGATTATATGCAACAGGTACATATATTATAAAATTGTATATTACAAATTGTATATTTTTTCCTAAATGCAATTACATTTTTTTTACATTTATTAAATTCTTTCAATGTTCTATATAAAAAAGCATTAAAATAAGATTAAAAAATAAATATTTTACATAATATTTTATATTTTATATAAAAATATTAAAATATAAGATATGAGACATTTTATGAATGATTAATTTCTTTATTATTTTATTTTAATGCCTTTATAAGCAAAAAAAATTGAATTATGTAAAAAAAACTTAAAAATTTTAACTAAAGAAAAAATATCAATAACATTGATATCAAAATTGTATAAAGAAAAAATATATGAGCGGGTGTCATTTTATATTTGACAATCAAATATTTGGAAATCGTGGAGATTTAGAGAAAAATATTTCAGACACATAAAAATTGTAGGTTTTTGAAGGGGAAAGAAAATAATGACCTTGGTTGATCTTAAGATGTTCTTAAGATCAAATTCCTCAAAGGAATATAAATTATAATATAAATTATAATATAAATTACATAAAATTTTTTAATGTAATTCTCTATAGAAGTATTTTTATTGCATATTTTAGTAGCTTATTTCAAGAGCTTTCCAAAACTCTGTAATAAGTAGGCCAACTACATTGTTTTCTCTGTGTATAAAATTTTAAAATCTGATCGAAATGTTTCTCTCCTCTGTACATAAAAATAACTTAATAAATTAGAATATATTAGACTTAAATTAAGTATAGGGAGAAATATTATTTACAGCATCCTGGTGGTCCAGAATTAATCGATGAATACGCAGGAAAAGACGCGACTAGTGAATTTGATGAATTTGGACATTCTTCAGATGCGACAAAGATGCTCAAAAAATATTTGATCGGTGAACTTGAAGATGTAAGCATTCATTAATTTTATGTCATGATCATAATTTAGCAAATTGGAATTCTCATAAGTAATATTCACGATTTTATAATTTTCCATGTTATTAGATCAACTAGATAAAAACATTTGATTGTCTTTGTCTCATGTCTGACCATCTAATAACATATGGCAGAGAATCCCGTAGACATTACTTATAGGATTTGGTAACAGCTAACTCACGATCATTATCGCTCTCAGACTCTCTCTTTCTGATATATCAAATTTTTCATTTTATACACTGTCGAATATATTATTCTCTCTCTCTAAAGTTTGAGTACTCTGTGAAGAACGAAAAAACAATCTGCTGTATGTGTATTATTAAATATTTGAGAAATGCTTGTGCAATCAATTGTTAATACTTGTAATAAGTTGATGCTTGATTTATATCAATTATCAATGTAACAATATGAACGTGTAATCATTTCAAAGTGGGTTTCCATGCAGAACAACGAGTCATTATGATATCAAAATGATGTCATAATGACTTCAAAATGATTATTAAAAGTCATTTTTCAATCATTTCCGATTCATTTTAATGTTATTTTATCATTATCGTAACTTATTATTCTGCTTGAATTTGGATTGGATTAAGATAGGAATCATTTCGAATTTTTCCGCTGTTCAGCCGATAAGGGAATTGCGAAAAAGTTATTTATTTTCACTATATAAAGATTAGCAAAAATCTTGGATTTACAATGTAGAATAAAAGGGTGGTTGCGGAGGAGTATCCAGGAGCAATGAATCTAGGAATGGTCTTTGTTAGAAAATGTTTGTACAATAACATTTGGATTTCTTCCACCATGGATCATATTATCTCATATGATACGCTGAATGTGACAATACCACAGTATATGATATATCACGTTACAGGAAGATAAAAGAGTTAACAGAATGAAGAAGCGCGCTGCTAACGGAATAAAAATGAAAGGAGTGGATAAGCAAAAACGAAGGTATTCAATCAGTAATATTTATACTATTAATCATAATGCGAAAAAATGTTTATATTGTTTAATTTCATTAAATACCATAATGACACAAAAAACTTTATCTTCCAAAAAACAATTCTTCCATAAGAGGAAAGAAGTATACAATCTTATACATACATGTAGTAATGTAAATTTTTTAACGCAGAAGAAATTAATTAGTAATAATATACAATGCGAGTTAATAGATAAAACACAAGCACTTATTATTATTAATTTTGCTATTTTCATATTTTAGGCCTTTCTTAAGATTGATCTGCGGCAAATGTACATGTTAAAGGATGCGTTGTAAATATCAATTGCATACATTATTTTAAATATATAATTATATTTATCACATGTCATTTATGTTACATTCGTTATCTAAATACAGCATCGTTTATGACGTGTATATATTGTATTACTGATAAGAATCATCAAAATTAAAAACTCTTATCGCTTACGTGACATTGCGGGCATATAAGAATGAACAAGGAAAACCGATAGAGCTAATTACATTCATCAATACGAGTCATCTACTTATCGTATTCATGAACACTGTACAGTCAATTTTTTACTCAACGAAATTTCCATTGTTACAAATAATCTAATCTTATTGAGAAGTTTTGAGAATTATTATTACTATTACTTTTTTAATTAAATTGACAATTATTATTTATTACTTTTTAAATTAAAATTGACAAAGTTAATTAAATTAAACTTATTTAACAAAATTAAATATTAAATCTCATCCGTATATGTAAGAACACAATCAATAGAAATAAATATTTTTAACGATAACTAGCTGGATTTTAAGTGCTTGTATTATTCTGTGTGAATTATATGTAGTCCTTTAAACTGCGCGCTGAAATGATTTTTCGGTCTTAAAACGCGAACTCTATCGCAATATCACGAGTTAAATTAATATTAGCAATTTAACAATTTGATTTTTTTTCGCCTCTTAGTAATGATCTTAATAATGCTGAATGACGTTAACATCTGTAAATTTTACGTAACACAATTAGCGCTTAATGCTTATTAATGTGAGCACATCATTAATAGTTAAAAATAAATACCGAGTTCTATAAAAGAAGATATATTTAAATTTAATAAATTATATATTTAAATATTTATATATTTAAATAAAAAAAATATATAAATAATTTTAAATAGATATTTACTTAATTAATAAGATAAACGATGCTTTCTAACAGAAGACACAGACGACACAATGTAACATAGTGAATCACAGTAAGTTTGTTGTTTGTCAATGTTAAACAAAGATGAAATGATCACTGCGTTACACTGTGTCTCTGGAAAGCACCAAAATATTCAATTAAATCCAACCTCCTATTACTCGACCGGTCGCTTTTGACTTTCCTTGCAATTTTGTAGTTTGAACTGGTATTTCAAATTTCTTTTCTGTTATATCAGATTCAACATATTTTTTCGTATCAATTTCCTTATCTACTTTCATGGTCTTCTGTCCAGTGTTATCACTATTATTTTCCTTTACATTTTTCGACTGTTGACGCTTATCATTTTCCGTCTCTTTTTTCTTTTGCTCATTTAATGTTTCTCTTTCGCTCTTTACTTCATTTTTTCGCTGTTGTTCTTGGACATTTTTCGTCTCTTCTTCCTTTTGCTCATCTAATGTTTCTCTTTCGCTTGTTACTTCATTTTCTTCTCGCTGTTGCTCTTGGACATTTTCTGTTTCTTCGACTTTTTTCTCTTGATTGAACGTAGCAGATGATATCGATTGCTTGCTTATTTCTTCTCCTACAGAATCCTCGGGTATAGGTGATGGTGATTTAACTTCAGCTTTAACAATGAGTCCTGCTTGTTTGTTCACACTACTGTTTGTAGACTTTAATAGACTTTTCTTAAATGTTTCAATGGCCGGTCGTGGAACCACATTTGTAGAAGTTTCCGTTATCAAAACTTTACTGCTTTTTCGAGGAGCCTCCTCAGTTTCATTATCATTTGTTTCTGCGAATGAATAGTATTTAAATAAAAAATTATAAAATTATAAGGTTCTTAATCGATCTGAGAGAAAGCATTGAAAGGATTCAAGATTAAAAAAGTCTCATGCAATTATTTCAAAGTTAAATAGGAATTGTAAGGAAGTACATATCAATTTGTTAAATTTTTGATGAGAAAGTTAATTTAAACTTGGCAAAAAATTCATATATCGATAAGAGATTGATGTATACTATATGGAATTTATTTCGACTCTGTTAATCGTCTCTGTTAATGAAATTGAAATTGGAAACCAAAAAGTATTAGATAATATCAATGCTAAAGAATTTAAACATAAATGTACTACCACCGTCGAGCTGCTCATCCGGTTTGTTCTTGCTTAGCATAAACTTGGCATAGGCTATTCTAGTAATTGGAGTGAAGTCCGAGAGATTCGGATTATAGTCGAGCAGCCGTTTCGGATCCATGGATGCTAGATCAGAATCCGGCTGGTGTCGCAATTGGCGACGTAAACTACGTCGGGTTTGACGTTGCATTGCTTCATTTGTACTTCCGATAGGATCCATGGCGATGGTGCTTTGCCTTACTACGGCATTCCAGTCCTTTTTATCGACTCCGCTCCCTTTCCGTCCAATCGCCCTTGCAATTTGACTGAACACGTCTTTTGGCTCTTTTTCGCTTTGAATAACTGCTTGCACGATGCCCTCCACAATACCTATCTGGAAATCTTTCTGGAGTCGGCGTTCCATCACTTTGCCTTTTTTTCCGGGTACTTTAAAAGTATAAAAAATTATATTTTATAAGTGTACTTGCTTTTAAAATAGTACCTGCAATAATCTGTACATTTTGGATCGATTTTGTAAAAACGCCTACTGTCTAAACATTACTGTTTATCGAATTGATCTGGAGATCTACTCTCTAAATTTTTTGGAATAAAAATTGAGATTCTAATCTTGAAAAAAAGAGTGAAAATTTTGAACATGAATGGCAGATTTTCATTCTTTTTTTAAATAAAATAAAATTTCACTCTTTTGAAATGAGATTCCAAAGGAATTATGGAATTTTACTCTTTTTTTGGAGTGAATTTGAGTGAACTTTCATTCCAAAAGAGTGAAATCTTATTTTTAGACGAATCATTTAAAGAGTGAATTCAGCGCTTCCGAAAATCGATGAGTAAATTCGAGCGAATTCGACGTGAAGCGAAACAAATGAACGATAAGATAATAGCTGATAGGGATAAAATAATAGAAAATGATCCTCCTGATTTTCTACGAGGTAAAATACGTTTATGATCGATTATTATATAAATAATAGATTTATTACATGTAAATATACTGACTATTTGTTTCTTCTTTGTCGAGCATTGGTGTGCACATTCCATTTTTCCTGAGGATATCGATCAGATCATATCGAAAACTCGAAATGTCCTGGCGAATTTCCCTGACATCATCCTCCGTAATACCAAACTCATCTCGTTTCCTTTGTTCAGCCGTCACATAACGACGTATAAGTAGACGCACTACAGTGTCATGTCTAATCATAGCTTTCTCCCGAGACTTTTTCTGAAATAAAATAATTAAATAATTTTGTTTTGAATTAATAACTGTTATCAATAATAAAATCGAGTAACTTTGATATTAATGAAAAAGGAATTGTCTGATACATATATCTTCTCGCATTCTTTCAGCGTGAATACAATTAAACGTAAAGAACGTAAAGACTTTCGAAATTGTCAATAAAATTGTCAATCTCTTATTCTTCTATATATTATTTGAAACAAAAAGTTTAAAATGCAATCCATTTAAAATTAACTGAAAAATACAATTTTGTTATTTTACTTTTTGTAATAGGATATAATTCGTTAAAAGATTCTTATTTATAATCGTTAAATATAAAATTATACGCACAAAAATGAATTGTAGTTTCAAATGGTTTCATAAATTTTTTTGAAAATTGAGCAAATGGAATTAATAAAAAGAACATTCTATTTCGAAACTTTTACTTTAATAGATAAAAATTGTTTACTATAAAAGATCTTGTGGAATGATCGCTGCCTCCACATTTGAATAGTTTTCGGAAAATTTTATTTGTTGGAATCATATTAAATGGCGGTGGTACAGTATCTCCATCCTCGAAATAACTCATCCATAAATGACTCCTGGCAAATTTCCATTCTGTATCAGATCTTTCCTAAAAATATACAATTGATGTGAGATTAAATGTCAATTTTAACAAAGAATATTGTGTAAAAATTAAATAATTATAAAAATTACTATAAAAAATTACTATAAAAATTTATAATATAAAAATTAATTAAAGAAAGACAGGAGATTTGTATGTTCAAATTAAATATAAATATAAAAAATTTTAAATGAAAATCTATTTAAATAACTTGAAAGGAATATATCCTCATTGAGAGAAATTTATTTTTTTCTGAAATAAATTCGCAAATTTCTTCTTCAATTTGTCTATACAGACATCTCTTGACCTTCCTTGAATAATTTTTATATATATTTATTGACAAGATATCTTAAAAATATTGACTGATTCTACCGAAATGATTTGATAAGAATTAGACATCATAGCAATCAGCATATTCAATAGCACAATGATGTTTATCACGGAATAAGAACCAAACATGAGGAGCGCCCAGAATCGTGTAAAGCTCTTAATGCCTGTCAAGTCGAACGACATTAAATCAATCATGCCGAAACTTGCCCAAAAGAGAGATTGTGATGCCTCAAACAAGCTGAAAGCAGAAATCAAATTAAATCTCGTCAGAAATCTCTATGAATATTTTCAGCCTTCGTACTTAGTAAATCTTCTCCATATGGAGCAGGCTTTCTCCTGATTATCGAAATCCGGCAGTTCGTCGGATACGTGATAGCATTTCCTTTTTTCTAAGTCAGCATAATACCACATCAACTGATTCATGCCTAAAATAAAACATAAATTTAAGGCAATGTCCTACATTTTTTTCATTTTACGATCGCACTGAACCAGGAGATTACCTGTATTGTCTGAGAAGTAAAAGTGGGATGATTTTTTGATCAGTACAAGGCTTATGAATAACGAAACTTCGGTGAATGACTGAATCGGGAAGATGCGTTACTTACCGCACCCAAAGGCAAATAGCACAAGAGTGTAGATGAAAAAAAACTTGATAATATCTATTATCATCCTCCCGAGGGAAATCTGGAGCGGTCCAAGATGAGGATTCACGCTGAATATATGGACAAGTTTTAGAAAGCTGAAATACATCCACGCATATGATGTGTGAATATTAATCAATAAGAAACATTTTCCAAACGCGCGCGCGTTCACAGAAATTACCTAAATATCATTCCGGCTGCGAATGCTCCTTCTGAAAGCAGCATTGGATCGAATGCGTGCCATTTATCTCTTGGGTACCAAGGATCTAAACCATCCCAATATTCTCTCTATACAATTGGAAGATTTGTGTTAAATTTAACATTTTTCACAAAAAATACTCTTATATATTCAAATTATTTTACAATTAATTGTGTGTCTTTATGGTAATTATTTCAATTCAATTAATTTTAGAATGCAAATATATGCAAACCTATACTTATACCTGTACTATCCACCAAGCCGTAATACGCATACTTATCCAGATTACGTAAAATGTATTTTGAATGAAATCCACAATATTCCACAAATCTGACATATATTCAATTAACCCATCTGCCCATAAAGCCTTAATCTCACCTATGATTAAACCTACAAATGCATTTGATTAAAAATGAAAAGAAATAAATTGCCAAGATAATTTATAACGTCATTTTTCGGCAAACTATAAATCATTTTTGTTAAGATAAAATTAATTGTTTATGTAAAAATTTCTTATATATATTTATTTAAATTTAAATAAAATTAAATTTTTATATACAAAGTATTTCCTAACTTATATATTTTTCTCAAAAATTTTAGTAAATGAGATTTAGATTGGCAAAGACTCCGCACTAATTGTAATTGTTGGAAAATTTGGATCGGTAAAATGAGTTCGTTTTCTCATATACTGTAGCTTATAACAGAGCCTTCTAACTCGAGCACGGTGTTTTATGTTATGAAATACTTCTTCTTTTTTCCTTCAATTAGATTTTTGATCTACAGAGGAACAATATGATCTGTTTCTTAGGGTCAGAAATCTAAGGGGGGGGGGGGGGGAGAAGCAAGAGGGATTTCATAATGTAAAAGGCACAAAGTTGGAAGGTTCTGACTTATAATATGATAAACAAAAGATAAAATACAATTTGACTCAATAATGGATAGTTCTTGAGTTTTAGTATATCAAAAAAAGTTAAAACTACTCTGTTTTATACCTTTCATACATAAAATGATAATCTTTCTTTCATAACTTTTGAAAAAATTTAGTATTATATGATTTATTTTATAAATATGTATTTTATTCTTTTATAAAATGTTATCTTATGCTCCATTTTAACCTAAATCGAAACTACATTTATTGCTTGGTAAACACTATTGCGCTATTAGTTGTACACGAACAGCATTGGTAGCGTTTGCATTTATAGCGTTTTCCCAAACGCACTCATAGTGTTATTTTTAGGACGTTGTTTCATATTCTAGAGTTATAAAAATGCGTTCAATTTGCAACACCGGCCTCTGTGCATGTACCTGCGAGATAGAGTTTGTTTAACCATGACACTCCTTTGTTTCCATATTCACTCCTTTGTTTATCTTTTCTCTCTCCAAATCTAAATAAATCTTCGAAGTTTTGACGTAACATTTGAATTGCATACTGAATATTTATTTGTATTATCTATCGTCATGTTATTAGCCTATATTCGGATTATCGCATTTTGTTACATTTTTTAGAACCCCATATATTCCTAAATAATTTTTAATATCAGGATTTAGTTACTTATTACATAGATGACCACGCCTGTTTCAACAAAACCTGGGATGCAGCCACGTTCCCGTTTTTTCCAGTTAGCAAGTATTTCTCGCATCCACTCGTTTCCAAATAATTCGATTAGTAAGTATTCAATTCTTTGCGATGCCATACCGAGTAGCACTTAAAAAATAAATATTTGAAAGTCATTTCAATACAAATTAATACACGCAAAATAAATAAGAATATATCATACTTAAAAAAAAAGCATATGATGCAGAATGACATATAAATTTGACGAACGGTTTCTTCATAAATGATCCCATTTGCGAAGAAGGGGCTATCATATAAATAATACTGTAAACCGGAAACATTGCTCCAAGTTTGACAACTTCCATCAACTGTGCTATTCTATTTTTCCTTCTGAATCCCGGAAGACCGTCATACCAAATAGCAGCTAATAATTGTTGCACATTTGGATGAGAGACGAACTTCAACAAAAATATATTATATAATATATTATAATATATTATAAACAACGAGGAATGCTCGTGTCCTACTAGTCTATTTGTCTTATATTATTAAAAAATATTTCAAAAAGATAAATATAGTAGGCTAATGAGAGTCAGCAACGATAAACGGCGCAATTATTTAGTGAACAATCAATAATCAGATGTTAGATTGTCTTCTTTATTTTCGTTTCGACTCCCTTTAGAATCCTCTTCAGCAAGAATGATACAAGTATAATTAGCTCACATAATGTTTAAGTCTCTCGCAAATTGACAAAGATGCAGCGTTAATCTGACATTTTTTAAAAACCAAATCTTATTAGAGTAATATATGCGTAAATAATTTAAATGACTTATCATCACGGAACATGAATTATACTGAACATGTTCAACAAAGCTTCAGTGCAATGCTTCATATAAATCTACATACTTGTTTCTGCTTATATTTAATAGCCAGTTTGAGACGATCTAAAGTCTGTCTCTCCCCAGGGTCCCAATTTTCGCCAGTAGGATTGTAATTTAACATTACTTCTAATTCGTAAGATGTACGCGCGTGGTCTAGTAAGGAGGTTGCAAATTGCTGTGTTTGTTCTCGCATCTCCTGGACCAATATATAATTATTTTTAAGATGGATGAATGTGCACTGTATTTGAGAGTAATATTAGCTTAAATTTGTTGAACTTTATCATTCTTGATATGACATTTCTCGTTAAAAATATTCATGAGATATCCAATAGTTTGAATTCTCCTACGAGATATATTTTATTCTTGCACGTAAAATGTTAAATAACTATCATAAACTATTAATTTTTTAATAAGCGTATTTTAACACTTTTATATGCAAAATAATTAGAGGAATAATATTATATAAAGAGATCATACATTTTAAAAAGTAAAAATAACCTTGAAGTTTCAAAAAATGAGAAACCATGACCATGAGAAAAATTTTGCTCAAATATGTGCACCTTCAAATCGATCAACTTTCTTCTATAGTATTTTTTTGTTCTTGCTTAAAAAATTCGATAAAAAATGATAGAAATTTATAGAAATTAAAAAAAAAATAAAGACTATATGTATTTCTGTGAACCTAATATCATACCTAACAAATATTACATCAGATAAAAAAGTTATTATAATTTTTATAATTTTATATCGTTATTTCCCAATCCTGGAGAATACCTTATTAATATGCAAAAGAAAAAAAAGGGCAAGAATTAATAAATTAATAATTACGTTGTATTGGGCGCGGAATTCTTGCTCCATCCTGCTGAGACGACGCAGCTCCCATGAAAGCTCGAAAGCTGTCAAAAGTGGATCTCTCGATGAAAGTGCGATTAGAGATGACGAAGTGAGTGCTCGGTACGCATTTATTCGAGACTGCGAATGTCGGAGAGAATCTTGTTCGCTGGACATAACACATTCATCACATCCGCACCTGCAATAAAATGACAATGCTGCGTCTTCTTATCTCAACAACTTTATATATGGGTGAAAAAATTAATTAACATAATCTGCACCAAAAAGTTCGAGTCATTAAATATTTTATTTCATTTAAAATGCAAAAAAATAATAATAAAGTAATTAATTGAGAATTATTATTGCTGTCAGGATTTAATGCAGAAAGTAGATACTTTTACATATTATAGAGTATATTATAAAAGGAATACTTATACACGAAAAGGAATTTAGCCTGCGTTCCAATTAATGTTCGCAATGCTCCCATGCATTAATTATTTCATCTTTGTTTTGATGATAGCAAGAATGAAATGATTCTAGCGAGCGTTGTGAACGCCAAATGAAATATATGCACTTTTTTAAACTGCGGCTGCGTTTAAATGACCACGTTTACATGACACCCTTAATCGGGTTTAATAATATCTGTAATTATGAAACTGACCAATCATAGCTGTTGCTCTAAGAATAGAATGACTGTAATGGGTTAGTTTCTAATTACGGATGTTATTAAATCCGATTAAGGGTGACCGTGTAATCAGTGGTTACTCATAGCGCTCTGGAAATTATTTCATCCTTGTTATTAAATATTATAAGTAAATATTAAATAAGGATGAAATGATGTTATTATGAGCTCTATAGCTTTATCTAAGCGCTAAATGAAATCTACAACACGACATACAGACAAAGTTAAATGATTCCTGATAAATCCGAACCAAGGGTGAAAAAAGAAAAAATCTAACATATTGAGTAATATAACAAAAAAAAGTATATAGTGACGTTCAACAGACGTCACTTCATCATGAATTTCTTACAATTACAGAACTATTATTATTAAATACGTTTCATATTTTTTGTATACCTAGCATCGTGAGGTGTGGGAAGAGTCGCACCACGATCTAAGAGCAGTTTCAGTATTTCATAATTATTTTTATGGGCTGCTAAAATTAATGGAGTTATATCAGAAGTAAAGTTCGATGATGAATCTGCGGCTTCCCAACTCTGAAAGAAAATATGAAAGGATTGTTTCTATTTTTATTAATTAATGATTAAGAGTACCTTCCTATTGCTTAATATATTTTAACATAAATGTACACAGGAATGTACAAAGTGTAGCATTATATACGGCTCAAAATGTGCATAATAATTACCTCACGTGATATTATAGTTATATACTTTTATATAATTAATAGAGAGTCTTGTACTAAAAATTTTATATTGAAAATTTATTGAAGATTTAGACATTATGCTATCAAAATTTAAAAAAAGATATATTTGTATGTATATATATATATATATATATATAATAATGACATCGGACTTACATAAGGATGTCCCGGCTTGTGTATTTTTTCCTCCCATTCTAGGAGGATTTCCACCGCTTCCACATACTCCTCTTTAATAGCATGCAAAAGTGCATCCTAAAAGAATTATGGCTTTAAGTGTTTTACGCTCTTGAACGTCAGAATATATAACTAAGATACAGTATAATGTAGATATTTAATGTAACAACATTAATTGTTGTAACTTATAGTTTACTTGTTGTTTTACTTATAGTGAAAACTTTATAAGTATCAGCACAACACGCATTATTGGTACCGTTTCGACCTTATGATATTTACCTTCACTTCAATTCCCAGTTCGAGCAACAGCTTCATAAGCTCAATGTTTTCGTTTTCAATAGCGGCTATCAATGCCGATCGATTTAATGGATCAACGCAATTGATATTTAATATTTCCGGGTGATTTTGATTTTCCTCAATTAATCTATGTACCATAAATTACATAACAATTATTATTTTTTTCCTTAAGACGATATATTTGCCATACATGAATGTCTAAGAAAATTTAAAAGT
>Ga0157364_1004229_pt1 | contig 14274 bp, 7 predicted proteins | sample AttsexASBM2_FD_111476 | JGI IMG/M metagenome (GOLD analysis project Ga0157364, IMG submission 111476) | Fungus gardens microbial communities from leaf cutter ant in Ribeirão Preto, State of São Paulo, Brazil - Atta sexdens ASBM2 | ecosystem: Host-associated > Fungi > Mycelium > Unclassified ... | reverse complement strand
CTAATTAACGTATCTTTGAATACCAATCATTTTATCTAATATTCCGTAAACTCAAGATGTATCTTATAGCACAATCACTAGTATATACAATAACAATTTGACTAAATAATTGAATTAAATAATAAAATTTCTATGATAAATTGACTTCTATATTGACATCTGTAAAGAAAATTGATATGACAAAAATAATATGACATGAACATTGAATTGTTTTTAATACATATGAAAAAAAAACCGGAAGAAACCGCTTGGTAAAATTTAAATCACTCGAGTTTACGCCCATCGAGAGTACGCTTTCGATCTGTCTTGGAACAAGTCACCCCCAAGCGGACTCTTCGCGACTCTATTTACCCAATCGGTTCGCTGATGATCGGGAACGAACGACGGGACCGTGGAGCAGAAAGAAAAGTATGGAATATTTAGCGTTCAGTGAGCTATAAAAGCAATTATATGGGAGCTATTGTTTGGCGGGAGTGCGCTTCCGCGATACCGCATACCGGGGTGAACACAGGGGGATACCGGGGCGAGCAGGGCAGGCAGCATCAGTCCAATGAAAATCAGAAGTACGGAGCAATAAATACGGGCGAGTCAATCCGCTCCCCTCCTTTACCCCTCGATTCCCTCGCGGAGTTACAGAAAACCCCACGAAATCTCAATTTGGTTTAAATGTGAAACTCCCTTTGGCAGCTCGGCAGGACCACCCCAGAGACTTTGTTCTCGCGACGGAATTTACTATCGGCTTCAAGAACTTCGATACTTCGATACGCAGTGAATCAATTGTACGGTACAATTATTCTAGAGAGTGAATGAATAAAAAAAAACATCAAACAAAAAGACATCTCAATAATTGATTTACTATCATGTACAATTAAATATTTTTTATTAAATCTTTAGAATAAATTTTGGAAAAATTTTTATCATGTCTGTATATACAACAATAATTATCGGATGGTATCGAATTGAAGAATGTGTGCATTAAATCTGTTCATTTAATTTATGTAATCACGATAAAAATGCATAGGTAAAAACTTCATTGAATCAGCAAATCTAAGTCATAATATACAAATATAAATAGTCAACTTTTTTATATTAAAATAGAGTTGACAACTGAATAACATTAGTGATTTGTTAAATCATCAAATTTTTTTAATAAATCTTCATAGATGTTGAATTCGCAGTAAGCTATAGCTTATTTGTTGTATCGTCCAATCTATTTTTTTCAATTCATTTTTGGATCATTTAAGTGATACATTAATATAATTAACAACTAATTAATTATTAAATAAAAGATTTAAATTTTCAATACTTTTTTAATAGAAAAAAACCTTCACTTTCAAAGCCTTGGTAAATTTCACGCGAATAAATTCGCGCATTCCGATTATAAATCTTGATTCGACGCAGCTCACACACATACATAACGGCCTATGGATAATAATTATTTAATGCGTAATTACGAATAACAGATTAGCTCGTCCCGCTTGGAGGAAGGCATTGCGTTTCAAATCTCGGGTAAGGTAAATGAGAAAATGAGCAAAAGCGGAACGAATGAAAGAAGAGAAAGAGAAGGAGAGAGGAAACTAGCAACTCAGAAAGTAACCGGCTGTTGGAGGTGAGGAACAACGATTCAACATAGAGAAAAGAGAAAGATAGAAGAAAAGCAGGAGAGCAGTACGGCAGTTCTAATATAAATGTCCTGGCCGAAAGGCGGAACGAAGACATTCGCTAATTAAAAAACTTGAAAAATTAATACACATTTCTCTCGTACCTCGGAGGGTTGTGTTACTCTTCTCTTAATCCCTGGTATCTGATCGGCCATCTGTTCCCAGCCATCTCGAAACTAGTCTCGCCTTTTCGGCTCGCCTAGCACTCTTGACTTCAGATATTATTGTACTGAATTTTAAGAACACTGTGCTTGTTATTTCAGAGTTTGTTTAAAAATTCTTTTGCAATAAAAAAAATATATAGAGAAACTATATTTTTCGATATATATTATATATATATATATGTTAGCAACATTAATTTATTTCTATTGATATCAGGTATGTTTATTCAAAATTTTACATATATTTTATTATTGGTTTATACTGAGAACTTATTTAATTGACGTAATCGTATTAAGTATGTTTACAGAAACAATATATAAATTTTATAAATGATAAATATTATATAGTGAATTTCTCGTTAATAAACACAAGTGCTTTAAGTAATTAATTAATTAACAAATATATTTTTATAAATTACAGTCTTTTACAGAAATCTATTTCTTTAGAGAAAGCTATGTTGTAATATGACTAAATATTTGTAATTATTAATTGAGCTCAAAATACTCGCGATTATTATTCTATTTCCGCATTTTATCCCCAAAAGAACGCGTTCCATAGTTTTCGCGGATGATCTGCGACCGCCACTCTCCTCGAATTGACGAGGAGGTGACGAGGTGATGAGCGGGGATGGAGAGAACAGTCAGGATGAAAAGGCGCAAGACACCGAGCGTAGCCCACTTCGTTTGGAGACCAGACAGAAGCACTTAACTGCCCGGCTCACAATGGAGTCTTTCGCATTATAGCGTTCAGTGTCTTGAGGCCTATTCAGACTGACTCCTGGCCCATTCTTTCCCATTGTCTGTCTTCGGCTGGTTATGGGAGGCCACCTCCGACTCTCCCACTTTCCAGCCACCCATTACACCCCGAGAGAGGTATCATGCCTTGGAAAAGGGCCCGCCGAGAGAACAAGAGATCTTTTGCACCGCCATCTAATTAGCCCAGGCATTTAACGGGACATAAATAAGTTAAACACTATTGAATTGTTGATAACGATAATCCGAAGCACTGTCGTTTCCTTCATGATTTCTTCTCCCTAACTCTCCTTCTTACGTTTTGATGGCCGACCCAGAACATCGTTCCGCTTCAACCCTTTCGTCAAAAAGCCTCCCTTCTACGCCATGTTCATTTATCGAGAAATATATTTGACTTCCCTTTAGTGTCTGAATGAAATGTCTCGTGAGCGTAAAAGAGATACGCTATTCGTCACGGCTTATGCAAAGATTTTACTGATAACAATGATAACGATGATGAATGTATGAAATTTAACATCAAGATAAATGCTGAAATAGCCAAATTGCTGAATAAAATCCATAGAATTATGTGCCATTAATGTTTTGTTAAATAATCTCTTTAGATAGGACGGGGCTATTTTCAACCTTATAAAGTAATGTAAAAAATTTAAGACAGCAAACAATATCTCCTTGCAGTAACGCTTTTACAACCTTATACAATCATGATTGCTTCTTGAAAGTACAAGTATGATTTTCAATTGTTTAATATATATTATTACAGAGAATATAAAGATTATCACAAAAAATGAACAAAAAAGCTCCGCTCTAGCCTACACATATAATAAAGATACGTATTTACTTAAAAATTAGTATAAGAAATATACTAATGATTCACGATAATGCGCCATAATAAATATTTTAGTTGCATAAGCAGCATTCTCAATAAAATTTGCCCTATATAAAGAGAAAGCGTGTATTTATAGCAATAAAGACACGATGGAAACGAAAGAGACGAAAAAGAAGGGAAGATGAGGCGAAGAAAGTTTCGGTATTCTGTAAAAGAAGCGTCTGACCAAAGCACGATTCGCAGATGATAAATCGTTTAAACCTTTTCGCTGGGATCATTCGGCCGGAAATAAAATGAATTTAAGATCCGACCACGAAGACCCACGGTTCTGCGGTCGGGTAGAGATGCGGGAGGATGAGAGACTTCCTCTTGCACTCGGAGAGGTTTCTTTAATTCGCGGCACCAGTGCAAAATTTACATATTAATGAATAACGCAATCTTTAATTAGTTGCCGCCTCTTTCTGCATTTTTAATCTATTATAATTTTAATTTCATTGTAATATTAAACAGTGGATGTTAGAAAAATCGTAAATAATCATGGAGAAACTGCAGATAATTATGTGTTTTACGATTTATGAAGCTCTCATCTATTTCATAAATTTTCATAAAATGTATTATTAAATGTTCTAGCAATTTTCCAGCAAGATTTATTTATTATATTCAAAAATACCGAGTAATAATTTAATATTTTAATTAAATTTGAAATAATTCTAAATGCGTATAAATAAAAATCAAAAGTTATTGTTACGAAAATGTCAGGGAGAAGATTGTTGCCTCATCAAGTTATTTTTAAGATATGATATTTTACAGATGTAACACAAAACCTCGCAGAAATGATATCGCGAGATTGCGCGATTTGACGGCGGTTTTTATCGGGCATTAAAGCGGTGAAAATAATTTAAGCATATCGAACTGATACGTTAACGTTGCAATTTACTGTATCGACGAATATTCGTGCAGTGCATTATGAGAATCAACAATATATACTAATGCGAATGCAAACTAACCGGCATCTCCCCTCGCTCTCTTTCTCGTAACTCCTTCTATACCATACCATCGCGTACGCTGGCCTCGAGAATACGTGACGAACGATAAATAACATGTGTATATATCGAAGTAAAAACTCATGAAGGAAGATGGGTAGATGTTTAGCCATGGCTGTTGGTTGCTCGGCTGTGCTTTTATTTCTTCGCTTGTTACTCACACACTCGCGCTTAGTGTGTAAGCAAAAAGTTTAGTTATCTCTCACCCTCATTTGTATCTTAGAAACATTCTTCATGCAGTTATCATTCGGCGTCACGTTCATTCGGTAGTTTATACAAGAGATCTCTGATTAATTGATTATACACTAAGCTCTAAGAGATTAACTCATAATTATCCCCTTGTACGCTTTGGATTTTTTGAAATGTCTGCACTTATACTCTCTTGATTTTCATGAAACTTGATCTATAGAATAATTTGATAATATTTTATTTAAATCTGGAGTCGAAAAGAAAAAAATCAAGATAATGATCTAATTTGGCGGGCAGAATTAAAAAAAAGTAATCTGATATTATAAAACTCAATTTTAAAGAAATTTTTATTGTAAAGTAAAGAAAACAGTATCGTTATCAAACTTCCAGTATCATTTTATTCAAAGCTTATCAGTGCTACGCAAATAATTAGTACTAATTTCCAAACTAACTTTCGAACTTTGATAATGAGTCGTAACTGTGATACTAAATTCTCCTTCATTTGAGGCTACTACCCTTTTGAAATTTGACATTTTCAGACTACGTTCAAATTCAGCGATACTTCCTAAGAACCTTCAAAGGACTTCCTAAAACTGAGTTTCATGATAATCAGATTATTTGTTCGAAATTTAAATTTTGAGGCTAGAATTAAATTCAGCAATTCCCAAAACTGTTTTTTAAAGATTTTCGGAATCGTTAAATTCAATTCAGGTCTTTTTCAAGTTTCTTTGTTAAAAAGCTTTGATCCTCAAAGAATTAATGTTAAAATTATTATTAAATCATTAATGATCACGCGTCCATGTACAGATAATATTTCCGGAATTAAAGTTTATTGTTATATAAAAGTTATAATTATTTAATTTAATAATTCGTGGTTATCAAATAAAATATTGTGTTAATGAATCGGATCGTTATCGTATGCTTATACCCTCCTGGACGAAAAGGAGAGAAAGAAAAGGAGACGGATGGCGGGTGCACTGTAATCTCGAACGCGAAAACAATTCCAAGTAGTAACCGCTGCCGTGAGAGTCTCGACATATCAGCAGTGGTGTTCGTTGTATATGTTGCGTCCGCGAGATGTGCGATATCCAATTACCTTCCTATATACATCGGCATGCACGAACAATTTCTTTTTCAACCAGTTCGTAACGCACGCCGCCGGCGACACCGTACGTTGTATGAACAACAACAATGCCCGTCTTGTCGACATTACACGGTGAAATTAACGTTTCGCTTCTGGTTGCATCCCCCTTTAAAAAAAAAAACAATACTAATAGAATGAAAATTAAAAGAATAAAGAAATAAGTTCGGTTGGTTGTAGACGATGTTATTTTAATTTCTGTAATCCTGGAACATCCGGTATAATACTGCTTACGTTTCGTCTCGACGGAATTATCATTTTTTTCTGCTATCTGATACACGCAAGCTATCTGATACTGTTTCAGCGATATAATTCTCTGCTACTTACGCATTTCGGTAGCCTTTCAGTTGCATATCTATTATAACTGTATCTAATATGTATCTGATATGTTTTTCTACGAATGCAAACAAAATCTTTAAAAACAGATTGCTCATATTTCTAAAAATGCCGAAATAAAGATAATCACTTTAGAAAAGATCACCTTTACATTTAACAATCCACGCTATAACGCGCCTTAAAAATGGCGGCGGTTTTATCCTGCTCCTCTAGAAGTTGCGTCATAATACCGAGCATCGTTAGAATTCTCACGGCACGATAGTGTTCTCTCCAACAGCCCTCTTGTTAACACCGATGTCCGCCGATGTGTAAACGATGAAGCTACTCGCAAAGGAAACACTCGAAGAACAGCCTCACTTATCTATCCTTTTCCCTTTCTCCCTCTTTCGAGAGTGTATGCGTGCAACGCAGCGCACTCGTCTCAACTTCGAAATGGCGCACCACGCTGGTCGTTAGTTTCCCTTATATTCCTAATAGGAGCTCGTAAACCGAATTAACAGTAACTCCCACGCTTCCGTGCGCATATACGCATGCATACCATCTATCGCGCCGCTCATCTACGATCCAGTAAGTATGAGGGAGCAATAAGAGGAACCGACAGAGGATAGCACGGAGAAGCGGCTTGTGAGAAACGGCGCGGAGAGGGTTGGAAACGGAAAATGCATATCCACTGGGATGAAGAGTCGGTCTCTCAGAGCTGGCACGGTACAGCGGCTATCCAGTCGCTACCCTCTCGCGATCACCCGCTGACCACCCCCTTCACCCCATTTGCGCTACCGCCTCGCGCGAAACTGGCGAAACGTATATCTTCCCTCTGTACACCCTTCCAGAGCTCATCCCCCTTCAGTCGCTTACAGCGCTTCCAAATTCACGTAATAAAGCTTGCCGGCTCGGCAGCTTGCGCGCACGCTAAGTACATTTACACGGATAGATGAAAATATCAGAAGGATCGACAGAGGAGGTGGTCAGGGGAGAAGCAGGGAGACGGGAGTGCAAAAGAGGAACGAGCGCACTGGACTACTTAACATTCTTTGCCCAGGACTGGCGAATGAATATCGTGTTCCTCCTAAACCATGATATACATATGGGTATATATTTGTTTATAGATATAGCACACTTTCTGTTCCACAGACGCACTGTAGAAAATGAGTCATGTCTCTTTCTCATTTCTCATTTATAATTTTAGCCGTTTGTCAATGTACATTATTTACATGGAACAAGGAAAATACCAAGAACTACCTACTTCTCGCGCTTTTTTGTACGAACTTGCTCTCCACCTTTCAACCTCTTCTCTTTCATAGCACTTTCCGCTCTTCGTGCTCTCATCACAATTCAATAAAATAAATCGAATCACTTATTTTTTATTCAATAGAAGTTTTACAAAACGAGCGTTCTCCCTTTCTCATTCTTCTGTAGTTTAAAAAAATTGCTGTTTATACATAGTTGAAAAATTAATTAAATTTAATATTTAACGTGTAATCAAATAATTCACTTAAATTTTTGTGTTAATTTAGTAGATCCTATACAAAATGAATATGATAAGAAGTAACACAAATTTTATGTACAAAAATTTAGCGCAAAAAAAGCACTGACACAAGTTTGTAAGTAAACTGTGGATGCATGTTTTTTTCAGTAAAATTAACATTTATGTATTATGAGTAAATGAGTAAATGAACAATTAACACAAAAATAATGAATTCTAAGAAATAAATAAAATGTAAAATGAAATTCTAATAAATAAAGAAAATGTGCTAATTTAACATGTAAATGTTTCCGAAAAAAATATGCTTTCACAATTTGTTCATAAGTTAGTCAGTGTTATTTTTTAGATTAATTTTTTACATAATATTTATGTTACTTTCTAACATATCATCTATGCTAAATTAACACAAAAATTTCGAATGTAAAATATGCTCAATTTAATACAAATATATTTTCTAACTGTGTGCTTTATGTATTGTAATTTGTTAGTATTATATTTGTAGGTAAACTGAACTTTCCTTTTGAAATACACTTTTCGCTTTAGGCGATTTCGACAAGAAACGTGTAACATTCTCTTCTTCAGTGGTGGACCGTGCGAGTTCCGCACATTTGTATTTATTTACTCGTTTTTCACGGAGAAATACGAGAGATGGGGAGGGTGGTTTTACCCTACAATGTGAAGTATGTACCGGCGCAGGAAGCCGGTACTTTTGCCGACGTGCAGCTGGATGGGGGGGTATGTACGATGTTCATCGGATACTCGCTGCAGGCTACATTGGAGCAGATTAACCGGAAGGGATTATTACAAGGGAGAATAGAGGATGTACGCGTTTATTCGGGGCAAGGGATGAGAAGGACCTGCACGTTGCCTCCACGACGGCCGCACCGCTCTGTGAAAGGATACTTTTTAATTTCACTTCCCTTTTTTTCTCGGACTCACTGCTACTACCGCCGAGGCTGTCCTTCAACAATCCGCACGCAGCCACGGTATGGCATTCGATCTTTCCTCGATTCTGGACTCGCGGAGTTCCGCGGGGCACGCTGCATTCAGCCGTAAACTCTCAACGAGACTCTACACGCGATTGTTCCAATTACCTTTGCGCAGGTAAATCATAGGAAATATAAAGTTGCGTGAAAACAAAATTATAAAGTCTACAGATTTCCAAGAACAAAACATTTAATCAAAATTGTTTTTTCTGAATTTGCATATCTTTGCCTTGTATAATTCTTAACCTTCCATCTGCAATATTATACTTTAAAAATGATTGATTTTTTTTAATCCTAGGGAAGTTGCGGTCTTTAATTTAATACCAAAGGTGTTAGGTTTGCGATATCTATATTTTAAATCGGATCTGCAGGATTATCTTTTGCAAAAAAAAAAAAACAATATGAATGCATGGAAAATGTTATGTTTTATCGAAATAACTGCAATTTATCAAAATTTATATTTTTCTATGTGTACTGTAATATGATCTTAGTTGGCTGTCTGATCACATACGATGTGCTATTAAAATTTTAATGATCCATACAACAGCTATTATTTATTCAATAGATCAATAGTGTCACTGCTTAAAAATATTTATAAACACATTGTGTATGTATCTTTCAGATATATTGTACTACAATCTCCCGAGGATTATAATTGTGAATTCTGCTAAATAATTTAACTTTGAAAAAAATAAGTAAAATACAATCCAAAATACAATCTGTGATAATAAAACTTGTTAAAGCTTCCATGCACAAGTATGTAAGAATTTTTTTCAAATTTTTATAATATAGAATACTATAAAAATGTGCACTGTAGACTCAGGCTGCAGACAAAAGATGAAAATTTTACATTGCCAGAATTAAGGATCCTTGATGTGATCATTTACAAATGCATGTTAAAAGCAGCAATGTTTTTTTTTTTTCTTTAGCATAAATACATTCTTTTGTTATTAATCATTTATAAAAAATAATAAAGTAATATTATATATTTTGTCATACTATTACTTCTGATAATCAAATCATGTGCCCAAAATTAAATTCAGTTTGTATAGTTTTTGTTTTACCATACAGTCAAATTTCATATATATAAGCAATAATAAAATATCTTAATTCAGATAAAAGTATGTAAAGTTATATAAATAAAATTATATCATCGCGCAGAAAAGTAGATCGATTCCGCGGACAATGCTTTCATTAATTATTTACTCAAAATATTTATGTTCAATATCTAAATCGTGATAATTCAATCGCAGAACATGTATCTTCACATTTGTTCCAAGTAGTAGACTTGACGTCAATTTGTCAATTCACATTCAGTTACTAAGGTATTTTTAACAAAGTTTTTTTTTGTCTAGAACTTTATTGTGAAGTCCATCGAGTGAATACGGATCGGCGAATAAGATAGGTTATATCTCGATGTGAATCAAGCTTTAGTTACACGCACAGGCATCGCCGCCGGTACACATTCGCGTGAGCGTATGCTCATACACGTTCCTATCCCCGACGAGGAAAGCAGGGATTAGCGCATGCACGTGCGAATTCCTCCCCGGCATATTAAACGATTCGACGAGTTTTATTTATTCAGGAAATGAAAATCCTAATAGACTTTTGCTCCGTTGTTATAATTTCTTGCCGTCCAACGTATTGACGTACGTACCTTTCGCACGTATCGCCGCGTCGCCGCGCCGACTGATATCAGATACGTGATCGCGCTAGGTTACGGAATAAACGGCACAGCGGCAGTTAAATATCGAAATGAATGGATTTCCGCTGGCACATGCAGAAGAGTTGTCCGCCACGATAGCGAGGACAGAAAAAAGGAGAACGATTTTTTCCCGATCGATCTTGATGCAAGCAAACGAGGCTCCTCCATCTCCTCGCCTCTGTGATATATATGAATATCGTTGCGCAGTAATAAAAGAGAGCGGATGGCAAATATTTGTATAATCTTGTGATATTATTGATAAACTGTTTCGTTCAGAATTGCCTCTTCGACAATTGTTTGTATCGGAAAAGAAACCTATTTGTTCAGTATAACGTTTGCATGCAACGTTATAAACTTCAATAAATTGATTTATTTAATTATTTGTGGATTTCTTGTAAATTCTGCACATCCTATCTCTTTTAAATTTATTTATTTATTTCGACCAAAAACTCAATCCCGATAGCTTTGATCTAATCATAGTCTTAGCACATATTAACCAGAAAGACACATGTAGTAGCATACAAAATATAGTTTAAAAATATAATTTTAGATCAACAAAAAATTATATAATTTAATATATAATATAATTAATGTATGTTCCAGATATCTTTTAAAATGGTTATTGGTATGAGGAAAGATCCATGAGATAATCATATCAAATGATGTCTGTCCGTTCGAAGTTCGCATACGCAGCGTGCATTAGCGAGTATTGTTTAAAAGGGCCAAGTGCGTGCGTGTGCGAGGTCGGTTATCCGGTATAAGAGAGGAGTGGTAAATATTAGGTACCGTCCTGCAGCAGCGTTAAGTGTATAAGGGTGAAATGGACAGATAGGGCGCAGGACCGGGGAGGGAGGGGGAGGGATACCTTTCGTCCGTAGAACAGCTGAAGGTAGAGACGGAGGCGGCGACCAAATTGAATTTGGGTTCTGGCCTCTGTTTAGATTCCTCGTTGGTTGTTTAGTTTAGAGGAACAAAGAAAACATCTATGTGTTTATTCTAGCCGACGCTTCACCTCCTCCCCCCTCGACTGTACCCCATCGCGGCTTCATCGCACCCTTTCTCTCTCGCGCGCGTACGGATCCTACCCTTTCGCGGACACTCTTTCTCTGTCCCTTTTTCTTCATTTACCTTCACCCCGTCATTTCTTCCTCTGGTCGGTATACGTACTGGTATAGGTACGTTCACTCTTTCCCTCTCTCTCTTTCTACAGCGGAGAGCGATAACCCCTTCATCCCTTAAGCGTCTAACACGAGTGCCACGGCGTTTTCAATTGTACATCGACAGGTTTCTCTTTTGATTATTTCACCAATTTTATTTAAAACCATTATAAAATTATTTAATTGAAATAATTCTTGTCCTAAAGATATTAAACAAATGATAAATAACAGATTCTACGCGCGAAATTATGTGGATTAGTCAAGATCTTTTCAGAATGCACTCTATAATTTTGTTAAACCCATATGAAGCTGTTTTGATTGATTATGATTTTTCCATAATGGGCTTTATATGTTAATTTTATTGATAATCTATTTTGAAAACAGAAGAGATATGAACTTCTCAAATAATTCAAAATTATTCGAATTCAAAAGGCAATATGACTTATTTAACTTTCTACTTTTTCTTTCTAAATTATCCGTTTATTTAGTTTATTATTGATTGATGTATTACAAAAAATTGCCTTCTCGAACTCATCTAAATTCTCAGAGAGCTCTTTTCAGAGAGCATTCCGTGCGGTTATATCGAAAAGGATTCCAAACCCGTTCGTGAGAAAGCGTTGTCTAAGCGACGCAATTTCCAAAATAAACGATGAACGGCGGCTACGCAAATAATCATCGCGCGTGCTTTTAATTAAGTTTCACTGTCTGAGAACTGGGTATTCTTGGGAAGCTCTTAGTCTGAGACTCCTTTCTTCTACCCGCGATATACGGAGATATCTCCACAACATACGAAGAGTGATGTCGCAAAGACAGGAAGTGCAGCTTTCAATAAGAGAACTTTAACATAATTATATAAAATAGTCATACTTCTTTCCTCTGCAAATTTCTTTTCTACTTTTGCTTACTATCATATAGAATAACTTGAATGTCAAATATATTTAGCGTTCTAATAAAGAACAGTAATAATAATAAAAAAATCGTAATATATATCTATAATTAGGAAATCCATAAGAATAATTATGTTAAAGCATAATAATCATTTTTTATGAACAGATTAAATATATAAATAAGCGTAATTTATTCTTCCACGTATCATTTATTTAAAAAATAAATAATTATAATAATAATAAAGTAATATTTCAAAAAGATTTCAATACATAATTAAGTATCTTTTGTAAGATATTGAATAATCTATCTTTGATAAAAGTAGACTGAGTTTAAGGCGATCTTGTGTTTTATTAATAAATATATTGATTTAATTAAAATATGTCACTTATTGTTAGTTCTGCTCAATATGAATTTATCATATTTATCATTGGTAATATAATCAGGATTTTGGAAGTAACGTAATATATATATTGTAAATTTTATGAAAACAAATTTTTATTCTCGTTTGCTATCCAAATAATGAAACAGTTTCTTATAGCTGTCATTTAACACGATCATCAAATTATTGTAATTTTACTTAAAAGAACAGATAAAATAGGATATAGACGTCAACTCAATTCTAGAATTGGACATACGTTCTTTCGAGAAGTAGTCAAGGAACCAAATCTGGAGAACAGTATTGCATATGAATGAAAGCGTCGGAAGTAGATTCTTCAAAATGGAGCTCGAAAGAAATCGGATATTCCGATTCCCACGCCACTGCTAACCAATGACAAGCGTGATAAGGAAAACCGACAGAACGCATGTGGTGACCGTGATAAAAATGAACAGATGTGGAGATATCACAGAACTAAGGTAACCTAAATCTATTTGTTTCTTTATTTTTTTCATATAATCAGTTGCTTCATACACGCACTAAATTTGTGATGTTTTAATATAATCAACAAAACCAATATATCTTTTCCTTAACACTTGTCTTATCTTTGGCTCACAGTTTTAAACAAGAAATCATAACAGTCTCTTTACGAAAGACAAACAGAAAATAAATTAGGATCTTTGCACTATAAAATTATTATCTATACATAAATAAAATTATATTTTTCTCGTCTGCAACTTTTACTATCTTTGTAAAAAAATAATTGCTCTTTTCTGCTTTAGTTCATTTTATTCTATAATACCACAATTCTCCCTAATATAAAATATTTTCAATTCAGTTAAATAATTAGATTCAGCAAAATAATTAGATATGCGATCTGAAACAATAAAATGCCTTCAACTTATCTAGATTTACAATCTCGTTTTATATATTCAACGAATATTTTACTCAGTGTTTATAATTATATGGTACGATATTGATAAATTATCAAGTGGATATCTCAAGGCAATTTATTATGGATCACGAGAAACAAAGAACCGATTATTTCAGGTGTAAAATATGTGCGTGGCAATATTATAAATTGTTTTACATCTTGACGAGAAACGAGTCATCGACATTTGCCGTGATTCTGATGATATAGTCACATACGAGAAATGTTTTAGTCACGATGCTGTCAAGAGTTATTTCAGGTGGCACATGGAGATCTTAGTTTTGTCAATCAACGTTAAACTGATCGTTCAAACTGTGGGAATCACATCGTCGATGTCTCGATCGTAATAATAATATTTGTTTACTATATTTGGAATACTTAAATAAGAAATTATTTCTTAACATATGAGTCAGTTGTAATCTTTCGGTAAATCATTCAGTCAATTTCCACTTATAAATACTATTGTGAATAAGTAGATAGTAATTGATTATTAAGAAAGAATTTCAACTTGTTGACTGTCTTTTTTATTAAATTTCATAAAAAATGACAACGAAATAAAACATTAATTAGTAAAAAATGTGTTAAAAAATCATGCAATTAAATAAGCAGTTAAAATTGCTAGCAAAATATTAAATAGT
>Ga0157364_1004228_pt1 | contig 14275 bp, 6 predicted proteins | sample AttsexASBM2_FD_111476 | JGI IMG/M metagenome (GOLD analysis project Ga0157364, IMG submission 111476) | Fungus gardens microbial communities from leaf cutter ant in Ribeirão Preto, State of São Paulo, Brazil - Atta sexdens ASBM2 | ecosystem: Host-associated > Fungi > Mycelium > Unclassified ... | reverse complement strand
TATATATTTATATATTTTATATATATATATATATATATATATATATATATATACATATATATATATCTTTATTTAAGCATTTATTTCTGTTAATTTTTACAACATTATCTATTTCGAGTTAAAATTCTTATTTCGATAAACATATTTAAAAACATATTTAAAAACATATTTAAAATTATATAAAAAAATATATATTAAACATATATTAAAAATATAAGAGAGATCAGGATCTTTTTTGGCAAGTTTCTATAATTTTTATAATTTAACTTTTTAAATAATTAATTATTATGTTTAAACTATACTAAATATGATAAAGAAAATCTTTCTCTGCATTATCATTCTCTGCTAGGAACGATTCTATATAATTTCTTGTATTAAGTGAAACGAATATACAATTGTAATCAGTTTATCTCAATAATAAGATAAACTAGTATATATCACTGGTGTAAATTGCTCATAATCTCTTTACACTTCTAGTAAAAATGTAATAGAAATAAAAAACTAATTGTAGCACAGATATTTCTTAATACAAATTGTTCCTTTTAAAGTTATTTCATCTCTATATACATTCGATTTCAATTATTGTTTATCGTAATAAATTACTATTATTACTGAAATTAACATATCCATATTTAGTTATCCATATTAACATCCAGTAATAAAAACTTTTCTTCTAATTAATAATCGTCATTTAGATTTATTCTCTCAAACTGAAGAATATTAATGATTAAGAATATGAATGAAGAATATTAACGACATTTTGAAATATTCGAAAATTTATTTGAATTAGATTTCCTTTTTTTGTAATAATTATTTGATTTAAATGAAAAGTACTTATGTTATAAAATATTTTGCAACAGATGTAATAGAAACTTTTACATTCTTTCATCAAAAATACATAAATGGAATGCTTAACTTGTGCCAATAACTGCGATCTCTCTTATATAGATTATATAAACTATTAAACTATTAATCTATACTAATGTGCATTGTTCCTTAATATCAATAATAATTGTTTTCTTTCGTTATCTTGCAGCTCAAATTTTAAAATATTACGACAAAATTTATGACAAAAATTACAAGATTCTTGCAAAACAAGTTAATTAAATCATAAAATTTTTAGATAATTTTTGTTTTTTCGGAAAATAACTCTTCACTGATACGTCGAAATATTTGATTCAAAACTAAAATAATATTTTCGGAGATCTCTTTTTCTATGGACGGTTTAACTTGCTTCACAATAGCCTCTTTATTATTGTTTGTGATATCTTTTATTATTTTATATAAATCAGCTAATTCCTTTCTGCTTTCATCAATCTTGTAAATAAAGTCCTTGATGTCGATATTCATGCTTAGTTTCGATGCATATATATATTTGTTGCCATTCTTAGTTATCGTTTTCAAGTCTAATTCTGCTTTTAAACCAACATTATCTACAATAAGTTTGATAATTTTAATATTCAATTATAAAAAATTGTAAGTACGTAAGTTTTTAGTCTCTTATTTTAAATTAAATTTCATTAAGTATTCACATTTTATTTTTATATAAGATTTACGTTAATTATTTTACTTACCTAGAGTAATTTGATTCATTCCCTTATGAATAATTTGCATCAGTATTCGTAAATCAAAATCAAATGTACCATTCAAATGAAGATGTTTGAAATTTAAATCAAGATCGAAGTGATGCTTGTCAGGATTCGAATAAATAGAGTTTACGACAAAATCACAAAATCCATATAGTTTTTCATCTCTCATATTAATCTTCAAACTGTCAGAGTGAAAAATAGTCAGATTTTTTATAATTAATGGTTCTAATGGTAGAATATTCCATTCTGGTATCCCTGTACAGATCTTATTTTTTACATCGTCAATATTGTTTTTAATGCACTGGTTGTAGTTTGGATCCTTAGAATCACATGGATGAATAAAAGGAGCTATAAAAAAAATATATATTGTTTCTTATATCTGAAAAATTGTTAGGTAAGATTATCTATTTAAGTTTCAATGTAACAAGTTATATTTCAAAACATTATGCATTTTTCGCGATGCGACAAAAATACGAAAAATATATAATACACGAGCGGACATTACATTAATTACATGGATATCCGTAACATATCTAGTATTTGTAATATTTAAAGATATTGTATTATTAGCACAATTCTATGTGTGATACATTTTTAATAAGAGTAACATTTATTATATAAAATTTATAATATATATTAGTTAAAATTTTACTCGTAAAATTTTATCAACGTTTTAAATTTTATTAAAGTTTTAACGTAATTTTCAGGAGCAAAAAGGAGAATGTACTTTTAAATATAAATTTGTAAAATTTTTAGTTTCGTAATTAAAGGAAAGTTAAATAATTGTGCGCATTTTGGTTTTCCGATAGCAAAAATGCTAGACTAAACGTAATTCCTTTTAGATATAACCTTTTAGATATAAGTTATATAATTTGAAAATGTTAATAGCAAAAGTGAGAAAAGATGAAATTACATATTTTGATAATAATTTTAGCATCCAGAAAATAAGATAGTAAATCTGTATTTTTTTGTTTATTTAATTGTGCATACCTTTCTAAAGTACTTTATTATATGCGTCTTTTAAGTTATTATTCATTGAATTTAGTTAAAAAGTCTTTGATTAATCATTTTTCTTATCAAATCGATTCGCGGCGAGTAAATGTGCGCATTAACAATTCAAAGTTTCCTTCCAATGAAAAGTAACACTATATGCAAAGAATTTGAAAGATATAACTTTGCTTAATCAACAAACTAAAAGTAACATGATATCAATGTTATAATTTTGTATTCCATATAGTGTTACATAACAACTCAAAGAACACATCAAATCGAGAAAAAGTTAAAATGACGTATTTTGATGTCAAAATGATGATTTTTTCAACAAAATTTGATTGTTTATTGACTTTGAACATCAAAATAAAATTGTTTTGACGTCATTTTAATTTTTTTGTTGATTTATGTGTGTTCCTTAGTAGTTATATTGCAAAATTATAACATTGACATTATGTTACTTTTAATTTGTATCTAGATTTTAATGCTGTCTATATTCTGAATGGATCCATGAAGAGAGTGTGGAGCTGATACTGAGAATTACATATGTGATTTTTGTTTAAATAATTAATTTTTCTAATTTTTGTGTTATTTTTTCAAAGTTTATATTAATTTTGTATTAACATTGGTATAATATATTTTTACACTTTCTTATAAATATTCCATGAAACATTCTCCAATGAAATATTTATTTTATTAATTTTATATTAATTTCTTATTTTGTTTTACGTACAATTACCCGAAGCGTGAAAAATTTTTTCGCTTTTGCTTTTTTTACTTTTTATTAAATACAATATTTTCGAATGAAAAATTGTTCGTGCATCTTGATAGAAGAATGTTTATAATTTGTATTTCCGTGTTTATGTTGACTTCAATTTCAAAAATCACATTATAACAATAAATTCCCCTTAAGTGCTCATAATTCTCCTAATAAACAATTAATATTAAACATTGATGTTAAGAATTTATACGTTCAATGTTGTAATTATGCATATATGTGTATGGACAAAAATTGCTCTATCAATTTCTATAGACTCAGCTAATATTGATATAATTCAGGTTTTTAAAATCGCCATGTATAGATTCTATTGCAATTATAAATTAAAACGATATTTAAATTCCTAATGTATTATACATCTCTATTTCTACTTATAAGAGATAAAATAATAATTTGAATCTTCATTTCATACTTTAGGATTTTACATATTCCAAAAACAAAAGATTTAAAATATTATATATCAGTAACAAAAAGTTTGTACAATAAGAAATAAATAAATTTTGTTTATATTATTTAGCAAATCAATCAATATCAAACTATTTTTTTTTTCTAATAAATTGAATTATTCACCTTTAACATTAATTATCAAACTATCTAAAAAGGTAATAAGAATTTAATTTGTATTTATATTTAATTTGTATGCAAATTTAATACAAAAACATTTCTCTTTCGTCCTTCGAAACAAAATCATATTATAACGAGTAAGATATTAACATATTTGCTAATTTTTTTATTATTGGAATTGCAAAATACATAATTTCTGTAATGAACAGCCACTTACAATATGGCACAAACATAATAAGCAAGAAAATCAATTTATTTTTGTAGAAGAAAAGCGACATTGAAATTCTATTTAATTTTGCATCTTTTTGTGTACATTAATAATATTAACTTATTTATGAAATCAATTTTAAAGTGTTTAAATATAAATAATTTCGACTAATTTTATATGACTTTTATTAAAAATACTTACACTTAATAATAGTTTATAAATTATTATATATAGCTATTAATAATTAAGATAATAAAAATAAAATAAGAGAAAGATATCTTCGAGTGGATTTTTTGACTTAATAATATGTATATCTAAATATACAAATACATTATCAATACAATTAAATTCTATGAGCACCGATTTGAATAATCAGATTTGAAACACAATCATAAATAATGAAATAATCTCTAATTAAATTAATTAATCGACGATTTAATAATAATGTTCTATTAATATCTTAAGTAGCTAAAATGATATTTTTTGCGATTATTACAAATTTTTAAGATTTAGTAATACTATCATTTAATCAATGATCAATTAACTTAATTATTGCGCAGTCTAGAACTAACTGCATTTGTATATTCACATAGGAAAATCCACTTTAACTGAAAATGCCTTTGGCATTCTTCTTTTATTTGTGTTTAAATACTTTTTGATTTTTACTTAATATTGTTTAAGATAATAAAAACTTTCATAACCGTTACATCGAATTTTTATGCAATATTTCTATTTTTTAATTCACATATTTGAGTATACTCTATTTTTCTGAAATTATGCAAAATGAATTCATTTATTATGTTCACAGTAAGCTAAGTATATGAGATGTAGTAGTAAATAACAAATAAATGCTCAATGAAAAAAAAGTTTTTATCAAAATTGATAGTTGTTACTGTCTTGTTTAAATATAATGCGAAAAATAATGCGAAAACTATTTTTTAATTCGCAGTATTTTTTAATTCAATTTTTTTTTATGTATATGTTGCTATGGTTATCATAATTTTTCAGATACCACGATAAACTGTATAACACTTATCATTATGTACGAAATTATCAATTGGCATTAATAAATTACAATTAGAATTTTTGTTATTTATCAAAATAAATTATCTAATTTAAAAAATAATGTTACATTCATTATATCATAATCACAACACGACTTTTTAAACTCCATGCAAATATGACAAATTTTTAATCACTCAAGAAAAGATGTTTTATATATATGGACATATTTTATATAATTATATATAAATGTATATAAATATATCAATTTTATATATAAATATATATAATTTTATATAATTTTGTATAATTATATATAATTATATATGAAACATTTTTTCCCGGATATATAATAAAAAGTTACATAATAAAAATTATACGTACTGTGATATAAATAAATATGTGACAAATAATTTTTTTTACTTACGTAGATACGCTGCAATGTACGCTATCACGAACGTAAAAATGAAGAATACTATCGACATTTTTTCTATAAAGTAGCTCTAAAATCATATGAGAATGATCTTAACATATCTACTGCGAATAAAGTTTCACGCAAGCCGATCGAAGTTCTATATACTGTAAAATCTTTTTATTTTTAATATTTTCCCCTCAACTCTCACTCTTATTCAGATGCACATGCGTGAAGAATGAAGTTTACTTTAATCCTTCTGTTTCGCTTTCATATTTTGTGATCACATGATAGAAAATGTAAGTGGGAGAACATTCCAAAAGAGAACTAATTTTCATTTTACAAGGGTACGGATAAATTTAGAACTAGATAGTATTTATATTGAAAAAAATACTGGATAAGCCGGTTTTTTAAATATACATAGGATTTGTTATTTGCATTAATTTCGTGACCTTTTCTTTCCTCTAGTCGTTCGTTCATTCTAAATTCGTAATCTTATTCCAAGATTTTCTGAAGTATTCACAATAATCGCAAATTTTATAACAATCGATAAAGAATAAAAATTAAGACTTCAGGGAAATTTGATTTAAAGTATTTATGTATTATTTCAAATAATGTAGAAAGTTTATATTTTGTAATACATTTATTTGATAAATAAAAATAAGAAACAATTTTCAATTTCTTTCCATCGTAAATACTAATATAATATTATACAAACAATATAAATTATAAGTTTATGGAAATTTAAATAAGAGAACTTCAAGTATTTTTTAGAGTTATACTTATAAATGTAATAAAATATAATATCACAATCTTGATGATATTTCTTTGATAATTTTGTAACTATTACTATTATCAAATGACACAGTTTAATACTTTTATTTAACTAACTGCTTTTTAATATAAATCTGTGTTATTGCACTAGCAACCTATTGATAACGACTAAATAATGTTTGCATTTATTATTCAACTCAAGTAAAATTTATGTCACTAATTTTTATAAATATTATTAATAATAGAAATATATTATATTTTATATATTTCTTATATTATATATTACATAATTTTTTATTTTTTTTTATTATTTTTTTATCGGACGTATTATAGATGCATATAGTGACTCTTTGCGACAATAAATCTCACATTATGCTTCGTTGGGAAACAATTGTTCAAATCTGTTACGGACTACATTGTTAATAACTGTAATAACCAATTTGGAGACCGCCTCTTCCAGTGCTGGCTTAACTTTAATAAAAATATCCTTTTCGTTCTCGTTTATAATATTAGTAAGAGCTTCATGTAGTTGAACCAAATCCTTCTCACTGTCATCAAACTTATATTTGAACATTTTAATATTAAGAATAGTTTTTACTTTTGACACATATATTTCCGTTTTACCGTTCTTAGTTTCCTCTTTAAAGTCTACAGTTATTTTCATTTCTAAGTTATCTGCGGAATAAACATAAAGTGATGATTTTTATGAAATAAAAACAAATTTTGAATTTTTTTATATTAAAATAAATAGCTCTAAATAAATTGTTTTATTTTAATATAATATTGATCATTCTATATACCTGCAGAAATGTGAATCAATCCCTTATTAGCAAGTGGTACCAATATACGTATGTCGAAATCGTATACAGACTCCATATCAAGATGTTTGAGTATCAAATCTAAATCGAAGTGAAGCTTATCAGAGGATACTTGTAAAGAATTTATGATGAAATCACAGAATCCTCTTATTTTCAATTTTTTGACACTTAATTTAAGATTGTCTATGTTATAAATAACTATTTCGTCGATATTCATTGGTTCGATCGGAGCAACGTTAAGTTCCGGAATTCCCATGCAAATTTTATTCTTTATGTTATTGGTGTTGTTCACGATGCACTGACTATAATTGGGATTATTGCGACCACACACGTGAATGTAGGAAGCTATAAAGAGTTTTAATTTTACAAAAGTGTTTAATATAACATAGTAAGAAGAGAGAACAAACTTTAAATTATTTAACTTACAACCTTATGTTAAATTATCTAAGATGAAATAAGTTGAAATATAAGAATTATTTCAAAATAAAGATATATCTTTTGTAGTGCATTGAAATGTATAAATAACTAAATGCAATTTGTCATTAAAGTCCACTTTAGACGATCTATAATTCGCGACCAAAAATTCAAAATAAAATTTTACTTATAATTTTATATCACACATTCTAAATATAAATGGATATCCTAACATGTATTTTGATATTTTTACTAAATTAAATTTTACTTCTTCAAATATTTTCTATATTATACACAACACATAGAATTATAAATAAAATTCTGTTCCAAGATTGATCGTGAATTATAAATCATCTAAAGTGGGCTTAATATTTCTAATAAATTATTTTGTAACATTTGAAAAAAATTGTAACTATTATATTTTATTATATATTTTTACTCCAGTTACCAGTGGCTTATCATGACTTATAAAAGATATAAGACTTTAAATTGATTTTTTTATTTCAGGATTCTCTTTGGCAAATAATATAAAATGTGTAATGGAACATTTACGTGAGAAAGAATGTATAGCTCATTTTCTTGTTTGTTATTTAATTAATATTAATTATTTTTCTTTAAAGAAAATTATGTATGTAGTTAATTATTAATCTTTAACATTTATCAAATTGCTAAGTTACCTAAAACCTATAAAAACTGTGCGAACTTAGTTACAAAGTAATATAATTTTGAAACAAGTGTATTTCTTTCACTATTTGATAGAAAATTAATATTAATAATTAACATATATAAATATATTATAAATATTATTATTTACTTACGTATTTTTTCTGCAGCATGTACTGTCACGAGCACAAAAGCAAAGAATGCAGCAAACATTTTTTAAAAAATTTTCTTACAGACTGACACACAAAATCACACCAAAATAATCTGAATGAATATACAACAAAAGTGAATTAAGAGTATACATAAACTGACGTGTAACATATCGAGCTTTTATATATTACAGACTTCCCTCCCCTTCCCTTTTTCAAACGTTCCCTCAATAGTCATTCTGATTTTTATGCGTAGATATGAAATATTTACATGCGTAGAATGAAAATGTCATTTGCTTTTATGCAGTTTTCCATATATTCTGCGCATGATTGCCGATTGATTAAGCAATTTGAAATAAAAGAGAAGGAGATAACTAAATTATAATTTTTAATAACTATATAGTAGCGGAAAAGGGAATAGATAAAACAGCTTGGAGTTAACTTGTATCTTGCTTATCTGATCCATATTTATATATATATTCTTTCATATCGATATTATTATTTAAGTTATATTCGTGAATAAAAAACTAATTAGCAATAACCAGTTCTTTTTTACTTTGTAATTATTTGATTTATTCGTTCTAATTTCTCGATCGTCTTCCAAGACTATTTAAAGCTATAAACGTACAAATCAATAACATATTTTATTTTTTATTAATAAAGAATAAAAATAAAATGGTTACAAAATAAAAAATAAAATTCTATGTTCAAACAAAAGTTTATTTCAACAATACTAAATAAATTGCTTTGTCCTGCATAAAGAATACTAACATTTATTTCAACATTCAATCATATCAAAAACAAAATTATAAGAATATGAATTTATTTTTACTTAAAAAAATATTTTTGTTTTAACTTCAAATTCAAATTCAAATTTTTTAATGTTATTTATGATAGAAATATTAACATTATTTAATCGAGCGATCGTGTTGAATAAAATTGTTCTTCCTTTTTTTATTAGGATTTTGAAATCATATTGCAACAAAATAATACTTATGTAAAACAAATATAATTACAAACTTCATTTTCTCTATATCTTCTATATTCATACATATATATGTAATACTATATATTATACATTTTATATATATATAAAATCATGTGCTATTTGTAGTTCATATGTTTGTCGAATGAATATTGTTATAAATAAAGTTATCATTAAGAATATTTTACCAACATATTCTAAAATTGATAATGAAAAAACTAAATTGTTGATAATATTGATATTTAGAGTTAGGCAAATTATTTGAAAAAAATTTTAAGGATTGTTTAAATATAAACTGTATGAAACATAAACTGTATTGACAGCATCATGAATATTTTATATGGGAAATTCGCGGAGTTATTTTGTTGTATGATAACGCAAAATCTCATATGACGCATTCTTATTCTATTTAAAATAATCATAAATAGCTTTACAAAATTTCATAAACTATTTCTGAATCGTATTAATATCTTAAAATATTACTTAAAACGATCTAGAAGAACTATAAATATATACTAATATAGGAGAGATAAATGTTTTATATATATTAGGAATAAATTTATAAACAGTGCGCGTTATTCCGAAACATTCGCACCAGTATTACATATATTAAAGGCACAATGAGAGTGGGGTGACAATAGGCGTGCTTGTCGCTAATTAAAAGTTATATATATAGAGAGAGATTAAGATTAAGACAACATTTCAACCAGAACTTACTCACCATTACTCATAATGTATTTGCAAAAAACAAAGCGGAATTGCATGATCGAGTCGCATTGCATCATAAATATAACGATAGAAAAATATCTTAAACATTCCTACATGTTAAATTAGATTATGTCCAAAATAGAAGATTGCTTAGAGAACGATCAGCAAATACTGAAATACCTATTACTACAGTAATATTCAAGGAATCTACCGCGTCTCACAGAAAGTCAAGAAATTTAAAAAAGTTCTGTGTTCTCAGTAGTTATTAGAATAAAGTTATAAAATAATAAAAATACAACATTTCCGAAGCCAATTTTAGCGAAAAATCTCAGATATTAGAAAGAGAAATTGTGTGTGTTATTTAATTTTCTTATTTACAAGATATTTCAAAACTGAAGATCAATCATTCGGCAGATAATTAAGGGCTAAAAATAACAAAAAAAGTTAATATAAATATAAGTTCATTCTATAGAGTCCTACTTTCTTCCACGAGAGACTAAGCGAGCTATATCTTGGACTATATCTTCACGTGATAATATTGCAGTAACATTACAAAATTGCTGTAATATTACATGATAATATATCAATATTGCTGCAATATTAAATAATAAATATTGTTGCAATATTAAATGTTCGAAAAATCCAATGCAGAAATGTATTTCTGCAATATTGTGGTAATATTCTCGTAATATTAATTTTTAAAACTGTGTTCGAGAAATGAGCTATTGCATCATTCAATCTTTGTTTTACATGTATAATAAATGGTATATGAAGATGGAATGAAATATAATAGTTTTTATAAGGTTCACTAAAAGCAGCCCAAGAATATCATGTGTTTCTAATTTAATTTTTACATAGAATAGCAAAAAATTATACTGTCAAGAAAATCTCATTTATATCGTGTTTCAATATACTTGGGTGACTGTCTCTATTAATGTGTCTTTTAGTCAATTTGCTTATTATCGAAATAATTATTAAATATTGTAGCTTTAATTTTATCTGCTTGTAATCAATATCAGTTTCCCAACTATTTCTTTTTCTTATAATATTTCTTTAATCTAAAAAATATTAATAATATTTTTGAAAAAAAAACATGTGAAATAAAACATGACATTTTGTCTTTATTAGCGAGTCTTCCAAGCGGCGATAGCCTTATTAATGTTCCCCCAATGTTCCCTCTATTCGTATTCGATTCATTTTAACACATAATTATTGGTGAACTTAATTTCTGTCGTTTTTTTGTCTTCAAAATTGATTTGTTTCGAAAGGAAGATAAATGAATACCTAATCAAAATAATTTTTTCCATTTTCTACTACTTTTTCCCATCTCTCCGGCGACCGGAAAATCCACGACGGTAGAACGCGATTCATCTACTTATTTTTGGACTTCTTCATAACTGGAGAAGTGTGTGTCCGTAAGTGCGTGTTCGATTGAAAGAGATGATTATTCGACGGTGCCAAGTTTGGGGAGTACCCTGGATGCGGAAAGATTTCCTATTCAAGTTATAAAAAAGTGTTTGCTTCACAACATGTGGTCGAACATTATCATGCAACAAAATGACTTTGCGTCGATTGTTTGCTACAGATGATCTTTTTTGCATCAACTCGTCTCTCAATCGGCATAATTGCTGTTCGTAAGGATCAGCTGTAACGATTCATTTGGACGCAAGAGCTACAGGACGTAAGCACACCTTCCTGGTTCTATCAAATGCAGAGCAAGGTCTTATGCTCGTGAATATTCCTCTTCGACCGAGGTCCTCTCATGATTTTTTTCACTTGGGAATAAATCTATTTTTATGAAATAAATCCATTTTTCACCGCCAGTCATGATGCGCCACAAAAAACTCTTTTTTCTTTGCCTGGCAGCAAAGAAATCGCGATAAACAAATGATTCAAAATGACATTTTCTGACATCTCATGTGGTAGCCACCTCTCTTCCTTATGAATCTTTCCCATAGCATGTAAGCGTTTTGAGACAGCCTTTGGAATAACATTTAACGCTTTCGACAATTCTAAAAGCGTTTGAGCTGGATTTTCATCGAGCAATTTTTGCAATTCAACATCTTCAAATTTTTTCGGCTGTCCTAGACATTTTCTCTTATGTTGTTTGTCTCAAAATTACCATTTCGGGAACATTTAAACCAAATTTTATATGTTCTTCCAATGGAGTTTCATCACCATACACTTCGGATAATAAGCGATGCGCTTCAGCTGCGGTTTTTTTAAGTCGAAGTAATGAAGAAACATATGTCGGAAAAAGCTTATCATGGTTCATTTTCAATCAATTGGAAAATCTCTTTGGCATCGAGAAATCTAATCTGTGAGGATTGAATCACTTTCAACGATCTAAACTACAAAAAGACATACTTCACCGTCAAAACTCGCCAACATCCTCTAATAGCGAGCGGCAGGAATTAAATTTACCATTTTAAATTAATGTTGCATACATCATTATTTTAGTTATACTTATTTCAATATACACTCATAATATAACGTTATCAACTCCAATACAAAGCATCCTAGGGATAAGCTTAAAATCTTGCAATACGTATTACTAGATTCACATAAATTCCTCATATCTCTCGAAAAATGTTTAAAATACTTTAATAGTTTAAAAAATAAAATATTATCTTAATAATTTAACTTAATAAAAAAATTTTTTTTTTATATATTTATGTTAGTTTTCTTTGTGACTTATTAAAATACAAAAGCACGTTAATAGGGTCGAACACAATAATAGGGACAGTTACCTAGTAGTGTTAAAAATCTATTATATACTATGGCAAAATGTATATCGGAAACAACCACATTCATCAATCCTATTTTTTAGGCAACCTGTTTAAAAAAATTATTTTAAATGAAATTACCCGAAAATCACAGGTGAAAAAGCTTATAATGCTATGCACATTTTTATTTTATCCTGTCTGATTCAAACTTAAAAGAAATTGAACTCCGCTATCTCCATTTATCTGCATATTGCTCGCAACCATATAAAACATAATATTTGAAAGATATTACGATAATATTGCAGTGCAATATACCACTACTACCACACTAATATTTGTATGATATTGCAATAATATTGCAATAATATTGTGATATATTACACAGTGATGGTTTTGCGATAATTGCAGTGCGATATATCACATTGTAATATCTCAGTAAAATTACCGTAATATTATATTATAATATTTTATATAATAATATTTTCGTAATATTGGAAATTGTAATATTACTATAATATTGGGAGTACAAATTAGTTCAGTCCGTTTTTTTGTGCATTTATTTCAAAACAAAATAAATGAACATTAATTAAAGTATTGTCCATCGCTGCCTATTATTTTTTCCCATCTCTCAGGCAATTTTCGAATTTCATCTCGAAAAAATGACTCTTTGGAGGCGATCCAATTTTGGAGTCAATTTTCGATTTCTGCGAAAGAAGTGAACCGGTGACTTGCTGCATCCTTCGGAACAACCAGTAATCAGAAGGAGCAATGTCCGGAGAATACGGCGGGTGCAGTAAAACATCCCATTTGAGCGTTTCCAAATATCTTTTTATGACTTTAGCGACATGAGGCCGAGCGTTGTCATGAAGAAGAATAACTTTATCATGTCTTTGCTCATATTCCGGCCGTTTTTCTCGCAATGCACGGCTCAAACGAATCAATTGTAGTCGATACCGATCGTCCGTAATGGAATCGCCAGATTTCAGCAGCTCATAGTATACAAGACCCTTTTGGTCCCACCAGATACAGAGCATGATCGTCGAATCATGAATGTTCGGCCGTGGTGTTGATGTTTTGGTCGATGGCAACGATTGACCAGGCTTAGCGTAGTATTTTTTCTTCTTGGGATAGGTTGTCGTAGAATATCCACTTCTCATCTCCAGTCACAATCCGATGCAAAAAAATATTGTCTTTGAATCAGCTGTTCGCAAGTGAAAAATCGCCTTTCAACGTCTTTCGGTTTCAGTTCATAAGGCACCCAATTTCCATGTTTTTGAATCATTCCCATGGCTCTCAATCGTACAGAAACGGCTTGTTGAGTTACCCCCAATGATTCTGCAAACTTCTCTTGCGTTTGATTCTTCGAATAATACCTCTAATTCTTTGTCTTCGAATTTTTTTGGCTGTCCAGAGCGAGGCTTGTCTTCAACGCTGAAATCTCCATCCTTGAAACGTCGAAACCATTCCCTACATGATTTATCAGTTGGAGCAGTGT
>Ga0157364_1004227_pt1 | contig 14276 bp, 16 predicted proteins | sample AttsexASBM2_FD_111476 | JGI IMG/M metagenome (GOLD analysis project Ga0157364, IMG submission 111476) | Fungus gardens microbial communities from leaf cutter ant in Ribeirão Preto, State of São Paulo, Brazil - Atta sexdens ASBM2 | ecosystem: Host-associated > Fungi > Mycelium > Unclassified ... | reverse complement strand
TTGTCATGTGCCTTCTTCATCGTCTCTCCAAGAAAAATAAAATAAAGAAAAAGAAAAGTAAAATCAGAAAAAATAAAAGAAAATAAAATAAAAAATTGTTAGTGTTCAATGTCCCATAACAAGAATAGTGTTTGGAGTTCCATGGAGAGTAGAGAAAAGCCATGTGCTTGATTATGAAGTAATTGACCCTAAATAGAGCCAAATTGATCTGCACTGGAAGAGTGGTGCAAACTGGAAGAGGAATATTCATTTCCATGGATGTTTTGAGTGGAATAGATGTTGGTGGGCATTATCCATAATGGGATCAGATGGAGTTAGGTGGGTTTTGGTAGTATATGACAGCTAGACAATACTGGGACCAACTATACAGTTCTACTAATGCTTGGACCAGAACTATGTAGTTTATGCTGTGCTGATATTATTTTTTTACTTATAAAGGACTCTAGTGTAGAGCAACAAACCTCAGCCATTCACATATATTTGTGTCAGACTTGCTTCTAATATACAAGAATTATTGATTCACTAGTATAGTTCTAGTTCAGTTTAATTTAAGGCTAAATGCTTATCATTACCACTATTTGTTAAACATATCAATTCTAGTCTTATTATTTATTTTCAATACTAGAAAAGTAAAGTGGTGTTTGAACATTTCAGTGTGAATCCAGACATCAATCATTAGTAAAATAAAAGCCAGCCCTTTTTTCTCTCTTACCACTATCTTGCATAGTAGTGCCTATTAGAGACTTAGAGAATATAACTTCTAACATTCTTACAATTCGTGAATCAACTCTCAATATGACTGCAAATGATAATGAGAATATGGAAGTTGACTCATTCAACCAACTCTTTCAGGGTGCATGTGACAACTTTGATGAGGTACAAGGTCACTCTTTAGTATAAAGTGTATATAGTCCTAGGACTCCCTCTATCTCCTTGAGCAGATGTGAGGAAAGTTATGCTGAACATCTAGAGAAACTGAATGACAGGATGGATGAGGATAAGCCTGTTATCGCACATGACAGTGAACCATCTAATGGTTCACAGTTGGGATTGGAATACATGACTTCCAAGAGTCAAACTGGTCATGTTGGCAAGACAGCTAACAGCTCTAATGCAGCATGCCAACAGTATGCACTAAACAAGGACCCAGCCCTAATCCAGCTGACTGGATCCAATGTGTTTAATATACAATTGAATTACAACTATAATCAAGCTCTAGACCCAGAGTTGTAGGACAGTAACTTCTGTGCAGTGTTTCTTTACAGATCAATGGAACACCTGGCATCAGATGTACAAAATATCAAGAAATCCCTCACTAGAATGTGAAGATACATTCTAGGTAAGTCAATTGATAATGATAAAGCTAATGAAGTCAAGAACTTAGAAGACATAGGCAAAGCAATGTGGGAATTTATTTCTGTAATATACAAATCTCACTAGGACAATTTATTCATAGATGACAACAAAACAACTTTCAGATACAAAGTCAAGTCAAAATTCAATCCTCAAATCACCAGGCCTTAGGTTAACAACAAAGGAAAGAAAACAGCTAAACCTATCTTCATATTCCCACTTTCCCCACCTATTCCAGCAAAGTTGCAGAAAGAAGTTAATGAAATCTCAAAGTACTTCAAGAAAAGCAACAAAACCCCTCAGAAGAAGTCTTATGCACAGGTATCCTCTCAATCTAAATCAGTCAAATCAATCTCATCATCAAGTGTCACAATTGATATATTGAAAATAAGAGAAATCTTCCCAAATCTTCCCAACAAGAAGATCGATATAGTTCAGAAGGTCATAAATAGTGATAACGGCAAACCCAAACCCAAGATCAACATGACTACAAAAGATCCTTCATGTAAGCAAGTTATCATACCAATGAATAACAAACTTGCAAAGAGATTTCTCAAAGACTCGAGTATGCACATCATCAATATAAACCATGCTCTTAAGAATATCTTGTCAAACATGATAGCTGACTTCATTCACACTGAAGACAAAGAAATCATTATTACCACCAACAATGTCTCTTCACCTTCTAACTTATAGGAAATTAAAAAATATGTAAAAAATTCTTTCACTACTGATGTGGAATAGGTTTCATCTCTGAGATTCCCACAATCCAAGTCCTACATAAAAATTGTAGGCATCCCTTACATCAGCAAAAGATCAAACATATGAATATCATCTGATGAAATTGAAAATATCTTAAAGAACAATCACATATTCAACAATATCATTCTCACATCCAAGCTTCAGGTTATCAAGGTCTCACCCAAATCTAATATAGCCATAATTTGGATTGACATTTGGGACATACAAAATAGGTCCAATGCCAAGAAAATAATTAACAGACACTTTAATGTAGGAAGCTTTATTGCTATGGTTCATGGTGCCAACATAAACCCAGGTGTCCTATAATGCAAGAATTGTTGAAAATGGGGGCACACAGCCAGCATATGTTGCATTCAAGGGGCCAAATGTGTGAAGTGCAATGGACCTCACTTAACAGCTCATTATTGTCACTTCATCTGGTGCTACAAGACTAATAATAAAATTAATCCTCCTAGATTAGAGACCAAGAAGGGCAAGCTCTGCTCTCACATGTTCAAATGTCTCAATTGTAAAGGCGATCATCAAGCTGACTCAATTGAATGTCCTTTCTAGAAACACACTGCTTTAACAAAGAGTGGCATACCAAAGAATACTCTAAACTTCAGGAAACCAGGAAAAGTTCAACTCGTTCAGCTGTGAATGCCAGCAAAATATGATTTTGAAGGACTTAAAAATTTTTTCACAAAACATTTGAAAAAATAATTTCATTATCAACATGATCCTTGAAACCAACAACAACTTCAACATTATTTTCATTCAAGAACCATCCTGGACAACATTACAATCCATTCTAAGCCCTTCCACTTGTGAAGGCAATCCATTGGTGGGGGTTGTTAATCACCCTAACTGGCTCACATTTGCTAGAGAACCTGACACAATAAACAACTGTCCAAGAGTCATTATGTTCATTAACATCAAACTTTCCTCTCTTCGTTTCTCATTTCACAAGGACATTATTAATCATAGAGACATTTTTTTAACTTCATTTTTCAACAATGGTGACATTTTTTGGCTCATAAACATTTATTCAGACTCTTCCCATTCTGTGATAAAGTATCTCAAGGATACTGAATTTAACATTTAAAACCTCCTCATTATGACTGGAGATTTCAATATTTGGGATAGCTTATGGGACCCATTGTTTAACCACCATTCTTTCATTAGTAACAATCTTTTAGCAATTGCTGACTCTTTTAACTTAAGTCTGTTGTATCCAATTAACCAAGTTCCGACTAGGTATTCCAATAATACCAACAACTCAAACTCGGTCATCAATTTGATGTTCCTCCATTGTGACTCCTCTGAACTGAACACACATTCTATCCATCTTAAATGGCACCTCATGTCCAATCATACACCTTTAACAAGTACCATTCCTATTGTTGAAGAACACATCACCTCTCGTAAAAGAACAATCACAAAGAACAGTAAAGAGGAAGACGAGTTCATTAAGGAGGTTATCACATTCTTTTCAAAGTTGGACACATTGAACATCTTGGATATACCCAAGTTAGAAAAAGTTGTATTAGACTTTGCTAATATTGTAGATTGTTATGAGACGCTTTGGACACTAATAATTTTTATTTTATTTTATTTTATTTTTCTGATTTTATATTGATTTTGTTTTCTTTTTCTTTTGGATGAGGAAGAGGCATGTGACATTGCAGTCACATGATAGGTCACATGATGTGACATCATAGCCCTAGAACAGGATAGAAGGATCTAGAAGATGATGTCAGGGCACATGTATATAACATGATAGCCTTGAGTAGGGAATGAGGCAGACATAAGGTTGTAGCATAGACATAAGGGCAGGCGTAATTATTAGTAGCACGGACCATGTGTACTTTGTATATATAGGACTCTAATTTAGCAGAGATTTCTTGTCAAGTTCTCTTGTGATTTTCCCTACTTGATTACCTATTGAGAGCTTTACTCGCTTGTGTAGCTATTAGACTTCATGTCTAGTGATTGCCACAACATAGATCATACTTGGATGAAGTACTCAAAACTTGTCAACATCACAAAGCATTCTAAAAGCTGGTGGAATGAAGAATGTAACAAAGACTTGGCAATTTATAGATCTTTAAAAAGCATAGAAGACTGGAAGACATTTTGAAAAACTATTAAGAGTACAAAAAGAGCATTCTTCGACCTTAAAATTCAAGAAGTTGCCAATAAGAAGTGAGGACCTTGGGAGCTCATGAACTGAGTCAACAAGCATAAACTCCCAGCCATCGAAATGATCAAATATAATGGTCAGCCTTATTTAGAGCTAGATGATCTCTGGCAAGCTCTTTACTCTTCTTTTAACATAGCTTAATTTCGAGAAATAGATGAAACTGTACTCAATGAGCTTGATTTGTTCCCTTCATCTATATGGTTGAACTTTTTGGAGGAAGAATTCATATGTGCTATCACCAATTGTAATAATCCATCTATGCCTAGTCTCGACAAATTGTCATGGGAACACCTCAAATACATTATCAAAGACAAAACATATTTGAAGAACATTGTCATTATTGCTAATACATGTTTTGAGTTAGGTTATTGGCCTAATCATTTCAAGAAATCAACAATGATTGTTATTCCAAAACTCAACAAATCATTATATGACTCTCCAAAGTCTTTCAGGCCTATAGTTCTTCTAAATACTATGGGCAAACTAATTAAGAAGATTATTGGAGACAGGCTCCAATTTCAAGTCATCTCGAACAACTTTATCTACCAAAGTTAACTAGGAGGCTTAAAGTTTAAGTCCACCACAGATATGAGCATCGCCCTCACCCATTTCATTTACATAGGGTGGATGTTGACTAGCTCTTTAACATTTGATATTGTGCAATTTTTCCCTTCATTAAATCATTACCTTCTAGTCTTAATCCTAGGAAAAGCAGAGTTCAAGTCAAGAGTAGTCAACTTCTTTTCAAACTATCTAGCCAACAGAAAGACCAAGTACTTTTGGAACAATTTTTCCTCTTCTCTCTTTGACGTTAATGTAGAAGTGGGCCAAGGTTCGGCCCTCTCTCCTATTCTTTCTGTCTTATATCTCTCTTCATTTCTTCATATTCTTGAAAAATGTTCAAAAAATCTTGATTTAAAATTTTCTATTTTATCCTTTGTTGATGATGGTCTTCTCATTACGCAAAGTAAATTCTTTCAAGTTTCTAACACATAACTTTTTGGTAGTTACAATGTAGCATCTAAACTCCTCTCCAAATTCGGTCTTCTTGTTGAACATTCAAAAACTGAAATTTTTCACTTTTTCAGATTACAGGGCACCTTCAATCCTCCTCCCCTCAATTTATCACCAATTGGCAGCCCTTCTCTCATTCCAAAAGACATCTGGAGATATTTGGGATTTATTTTTGACAGAAAACTTTGTTTTTGTCAACACATTGACTTTTACACCAATAAAGCAATTTCAATGGTCAAATGTATGAAGTGTTATGACTTAGAGCCCAAAGGGTTTAAGCAATAAGACAACTCTTGTATTGAGTAACACAAGAGAACTCGATAGAGTTCCAAGTACAGGGTAGTCTACCTTATATACTAATCCCCATGGTCCGTGCTAACTACTGTGCACCCTACCCTAAATGACCATGAGTAATACATGAGGCCAACATGTGGTGTCCATGTTGTATGACGTCGCTTCCTTCCCCTAAGTCTCGTGATCAGTCTTGTGACTACGCCATCAAGTTGTGACTGATGTGACAGCGTGACTGATGACCCCTAACCTGAGTTGTTCTAAAACTAGAAAATAGAAAAGAAAAGAAAAAAGAAAAATAAACACAAGAGAGAAAATAAAATAAATGAAGTCCACTGTCAACGATCTTGACATGAAGATTCTTGGCAACTCAACAAGAGACTTGAACTCCCAACAGAAACATCTCCTATACAGAAGCTGCACTCTCCTAATAGCTTTATATGGTTTTCAATTATGGTTTTATTTCAAAGCCCCTCTCTCATATCCCTTGAAATTATTAGGAAAACTCCAAAGGTGAGCAGCTTTATGGATAGTAGGAGCATTTAGAACTGCTCTGTTATTTGGTATTGAAGCTATCACTAGTCTCATTCCAATTCACCTACATCTTCAAAAACTTAGCAGAAGATCTCAACTCAGAGCTCATGCTCTTCCCACTAATCATATTCTCAGATCTCTGATAGAGAACAATTCTGAAATTCCTACACATCCACACCCCCTTTCGCTTAGTTTCTTAACTAGATATCAACACAGTCTTATTAAAGACCACTTAGTTGACATGAATAATAGGTTCAACAAAGTCTTTCCTTCTTTCGATCCCCTAAACCCTGAATTCAAACTGGGTAATAGAATCATAAATAGTTTTTCTAATTGTTTTCCATTCCATTTATTTAGTAAAAGTAACAACCATCTATTCAAGAATCACATTCAACAGTTCAACAATCTAGCAATTGAATCTTCCAACTCTCCATCCAATGCACTCGTAGTCACAGATGCCAGTGTCAAAAACAATGTTGCATTGTCTATAGCGCATATTCATGTTCACAATAGGCTGGTCATCAAAACTCTTTACCATGTGGTCAACATTACTAGCACTGAAGCTGAATTCTTCACTATTAGATACAGCATTAATCAAGCAGCCCATCTCCAAAACATATCTAAAATCATTGTTGTCATAGATTCCATCCATGTGGCAAAAAAGATCTTCGACCCTTTCTTGAACATGCTCCAAAAGTAAGCAGCTCTCATTCTTAACAACTTCAGAAAGTTCTTCAATTATCATCATGAGAACACTATTGAATTCTGGGAGTGCCCTAGCAAAAGTAATTGGAAGCTCCACAAAATTGTTGACATCGAAATGAAGTCCTTCAATCTTACTCCTCTCTTCCCAAATAAAAATTCCTGGGATTTCAGTAAAAAATTGGAATGTGATGGCATTATCAATAAATGGAAGATGACGTTCCAAGTATCAGATCTAAAAGGAAGGAATTTCATGGATCTTGTTGACAGTGACAATAATGTTTTAGAACCTACTGTTATGAACTAAAGCCCTTAGAGTTGGACAATAGAACAACTCTTGTATTGAGTAACACAAGAGAACTCGATAGAGATCCCTTTATAAAGTAGTCTACCTTATATACTACTACCAATGGTCCGTGCTCACTACTGTGCACCCTACCCTAAATGACCATGTGTAAAACATGAGGTCAACATGTGTTGTCCATATTGTATAATGTCACTTGTTCTAGATCTTTCTACTTCCTTCTCCCAAGTCTCGTGATCAGTTTTGTGACTACACCATCAAATTGTGACTGATGTGACAGCATGACCAATCAACCCTAACCCTAGTTGTTCTAAAAATAGAAAATAGAAAAATAAATTAAAAAGATAAATAAAAATGAAAAGAAAAGAAAATAAATCGAGTCTACTTTCTTTGATTTTGACACCTACCTATAGTAAAGGCAGTACATGGCTTCAGTACTTTGGCCATTCAAACACATTATGTGCTAGAGCCATTAGAGCAATAACTAATCATGCTCCCATAGGAGAATATTAACTCTGATTCTTTCTGAATGAAGAGTTTAATTGTTCATGTGGTCTCTACCTTATTGAAATGAGATAACACATCCTTTACAAGTGCAGAAGGTTCAACGAGTATTGGAACCCAAGAAGAGATTCTATTGCTCACTTCACTCGGTTTTTGGATAGAAACCCAAGGGCATTTGCTTTTACAACTCTCTCTACATAGTTAGATTGGTTTCACATAACCTGCTAATATTTCTTTGTCTTTTTGTAGTTCTTTGGTTTGATTTTATTCTCATTCTCATTTTCTCCTCTCTCCTTCTGTCCTTTTATTTCCTTCTTCATGTTGTTTCAGTCTCTATGTATGTAGTTACAAAGTAGCTACTACGGTCTGCCATCGCTTTTTTTTTTTTTTAAATCAACAATTTATTACACAGTGCATGGTGGCAGACCATGGTAGTGACTACATCGCTACTTACATGCAAAGCAAACTAACATGGAATTACAAGAAAGGAAATGAAAAGAGAAAAAGAAAGAAAACCAAATAATAAGTAAAGAGAAGTCTTAAAAAGCGAAAGCTTTAGGATTGTGAATCAGGAACATGATAAAATGGCTTATCAAATCTCTTCTAGGGTTCCAGTACCCGTTAAATCTTTGGCATTCATAGAGTATATGCCTTCTAGTCTCAATAGGATATTCATTGCATGGGCATTTGAAATCTTCATTTGGGAAAAACCTAAGACGGAATTCCCCAATTGGCGCATGGTTGGTAATGGCTCGAGTAGCTCTAGTGCAAAGAGAATTTGAATGTCTGAAGGCTTGAAGCCATGGTCCCCTTGATGTATGATGGTTCAATTATATTGAAGTCATTGTCTAATAAGTCCATGAAGTTATTTCCTTTTCCATTGCTTTATAATGTCATCACTATCGGTTTTCTTGCAAAAATCCCATGAAGTTTTGCAAGGAAAGAAGGGAGTTGGTTTGAATGGCTTAGAGTCTTTGTCGATGTCTTTGTGAAACCTCCATTTAAGGTGACTAGGACATTCCCAAAATTCAATGGAATTGTTCTGGCTTTTATTGAAGAATAGTCATAGTTCACTGAGAATGGCAGCTGAGTGAGACTGAAGTGGGTGCGACAAGCTGTCAAAGATGAGTTTCGCTGAGTGAATGGAATTGGTGATGACAATTATTTTGGAAATGTTGTCCTTATTACAGGCTTGGTTGATTCCACATCTCATAGCGAAAAGTTGTGCCTCAGAGCTTGTAACAAATACAGCATGGTGGACTGTTTCGATGAGGGGGGAGTTGGCTTGATGTACATGTGCAACTGATGTGGCAATGTTGTTTTTGATACTGGCGTCAGTTACAATGAGAGCAGATGAAGAAAGAGAGTTCTGAAGAACCAAATCATCAAGTTCTTGAGCACGAATGTTATTTTTTCCTTTTTTATTGACTAAATTAAAAGAAAAGCAGTCAGAAAATTTGTCCGAGACACAATGACCAGGAGTGAAATCCTGGTGGAGGGGATCAAAGGAAGGGAAAATTCCATATGATTTAATCTTAGAGTTGATGATATGACCCTTCGCAATGTTTCTTTGGCAATTTGTGAGAGAGCCGACAGCGTGAGGGTTGGAAATGTTGGTACAATGAGGAGAATCATCCATTAAATTGTTTATGATGTGGTTCTCTAGGAGTTTGAACAGTTGGATGAGGGAACGATTAGCGAGTTTCTAAAGATGAAATTTGATGGGGATAATGCCTGCTAATGCTTTGATTTCTTCAGAGGGGGACGTTTTAAAGGCCCCTAGGATCCAGATAGCGGCTCTTCTTTACATTTTGTTCAACAACTTCATATGGTATGACAGAGGCACCTTGTTGTAGAACCAGAGTTGGAATCCATATAGTGCTATGGGAAGGATACAGCATCTATATAGTTGTCGTTTTTGGAGGGGGAATATTCCATGAGATGAATTTCCTAGAAGTTTCATGCATTTGAACATGGACAATGCCTTGTTTGAGTAGAAGTCAAGGTGCTAGTGAAATGTTAACTTTCGGTCAAAGAAGAATCCTAGGTATTTCCAGGAGTTCTTAGGATGAAGTATGGGGCCTCCTAGAGGAGTTAGATCAAGGGGAGAAGGATTGAATGCTCCATGCGATCTATTAAAATGAAAATTTTCAGTTTTTCCATGTTCTATGACTAAACCAAAATCTGTGAGAAGATTAGAAAGAACATTATAGCTACAAAAGAGCTGGGAGTTCAAAGACAGAATAGATTTGTTCTGGACAATGATAAGCTCATCATCTACAAAGGAGAGCATGTAAATGGGGATTTTTAAGTTTTTGAGACGTTTTTCAAGAATATATAAAAACAGGGTTAAATAAAAGGCCAATAGAATGGGAGACAGAGCTGATTCTTGTCCTACACTGACGTTGACTTCGAAATCTGGAGATTGCATGTTGTTCCAGATGTAGTTTGTTTTTCTTTGGACAAGATAGTTCACAAAGAAATTTGACACTTTGGATACTAGACCCACCTTACTGAGGATGGACGTGAGTAGGTTGAGATTTAAAGACAGGAAGAACTGAGATATGTCGAAGGCAAGAGTACTTGTAGATTTGCCTTTAGCCCAGCTGGATCTCATAATATGCATTAACGTGACTCCTGCATCCATGGTAGATTTAAATTTCAAACTGCCTAGTTGGCTTGGATGGATGAAGTTATTATTCGCAACTGTGAATTGGATTCTTTCAGCAATGACTTTTTCTATTAGCTTGCCTAGCGTGTTTAATAGGACGATGGGGCAGAACATTTTCACATGATCGTAAGATGATTTGTTGGGCTTTGGGATGATTATCGTAGACGAACACTTGAAGTAGTTCGGCCAATGTCCTAAATTGATACATGCATTAGCAACGTTAATGATGTTAGTTAAGCACTTGTCTTGTTTGATGATGATCTTTAAGTGTCACCAAGAGAGTTTGTCTGGTCCTGGAGCTGAAGAATCGTTGCACTTGACAATTGCTTGTTTGAGTTCCTCTTTTGAAAAGGGAGCCCATTGAGCTGCGGGTTTGTGGTCAATTTCATTGAGGATTTCAATGTTGATTTGGCAGTTTTGAGCTGTATTGAAAGTACTGTGAAGCGCGTCCCATAAGTTTCTGGGGACAAACACGGTTGACCATTGTGCTTGATTGCCTTAGTAGCAGGGAGTTTCTGCCTGTTGATCCAATTAGTTAATTCCCAAGGACCTTTCCTTTTATTGGCAATTTCTTGGATTTTATCATCAAAATACAATCTTTTGACGTTTTTGACAACTCTCTTGAAATTCTTCCAGTTTTCTAGAGATCTTGAGTTTCTATAATTATTGAGGGCTCAACTACACTCATCCGACCACCATTGTTTAGAGTGCTTGGAAATTCTAGATTTCTTGGCATTATTTTTCCATGCTCGGTTAATAATACACCCTAGTCGATTAACAACAGAATCTAATTTGACATCATCGTCAATGTTGCTGGTGTTTAGGGATTTCAAGTTCAAAATCACTTCATCAATAAATGCCTTTTCTTGATCGCTTTTAGGGAGAATCGTAAATTTTGAAGATTGAACAACTTCTTCAATGATGGAAATTTCGACAGAGAGGGGAGTGTGGTCCAAAGAAAATCGATTTTCAGAATGGATGCAGTGACTGTTGAGTTTGGAGGAGCCACTATGGAGAAACATTAGATCTAGGACGGAATTCGCATCCCCAGACATGTCCGAATATCTGGTGGGGCAAAAGTTAGTTGGGTTGGACAAGAATAGGTTAAATGAATCAGCTATGATAAATAAATCATCGCTAATGGTAGAATAGTGAGGAAATGAAGGGTCCTATAAACGATCTCTGATATTAAAATCACTAGTCATAATGAGAACGTTACCAATATTTACCTCAGTATCCTTAAGATACTTTAAGGCTGTATAAGAAGAGTCAGAGTATACGTTTAAAATGAAAAAGCATGTATTGTCGTTGAAGAAAGAAATAAGGTTGATGTCCCTATGATTAATAATGTCTTTGCGAAGTAAGAAGCAAAGAGGCGAAAGGCAAATGTTTACAAAAGATATGACTCTAGGCGAGTCATTACTGTCCAGAAGGACTCTGCCAAACATGATCCAATTAGGGTGATGATTAGTGCCGATGAGAGGATCTCCTTCGCTGTTAGACGAACTCGGAACCTTTCGAATTTCTGACCATGGGGGGTTCTTGGATTAAAATGATGTTGTAGTGATTCTGTGTCTCGAGGAGAGAGTAGATGATGAGTGCGTTTTTATGAACATTTTGCAATAGAATTCTGAGGGATTTCAAAATCATTGTTGAATTGCGATGTTCACTTTTGAACGGATAGACTTGGATCTGTTTTCACAGATCTCCAAATACTTCTTCATCTGCCACTCTCTATTGAATCTGTGATGCCAGAATGGACATACATTGGAGTCAGCTTGATGATTCCCGTGACAGTTCAAATATTTAAATGAATGGAGACAGGGTTCGCCTTTCTTTGTTTCTAACCTTGGAGGGTTGATCTTATCGTTCAGCTTGCAACACCATCCAAATTCTCTGTGGTTCTCTGACTTGTGGGGGCCATTACACTTGGCGCATTTCAAACCCTGAACTCTGCATGAAAAAGTTGCATGTTTCTATTTCCAGCAGTTTTTGCACTGAGTGACCCCAGGGTTCATGTTCACTCCCCTGATAGTTGCTATGTATTTACTGACGTTGAAGCATCGATTGATGAGCATCTTGGCATTGCTCCCGCTTTGAACGTCCCATATGTCAATCCACACAATGGACATGTCGGATTTGGGTGACACCTTGATGACTCTAGGTTTGGATGCTAACGAAATGTTGTCAAAGATTTGGTTTTGTTTAAGAACCGTTTCAATGTCGTTTGAAGTGAGGTGTTCTTGAGAGTTGTTGTGAGGGTAGTACGGGATACCTATTATTTTGAGGTATGATTTGGATTTTGGTAGCCATGGTTCGTCTACCTAGAGTGTGTTAACATCGTTGGAGTTTTTGATGTATTGGTCGATTAACATCAAGTCGGATGGTTGGGAGACTTTGTTGGTGACAATGGTGATACCCAATAGTTCAGCTTGGATATAATTGACAAGGATTTCAGACTTGGTGTTGCAAAATTGCCTATTGATATTTGATATGTGAAGCGACAAGTTTTTGATGAATGAATAAACGTTCTTCTTGCTCATGGAGATGATGATTTGCTTTCTGGAAGGCCCTTTAGTGATCATTTGAATCTTGGGCTTCAACTTAACAGTTCCTTTGACGATGTTGTTAACTTGGTCAATTTTTTCCGCATTAAGAGGAGGAAATGTTTTCTTAATTTTGAGTACTTCAGCTGTATTGACAGGGGCTTTAGAGGCCTGGGCGTATGATTTAGTTGTCTTTGGATCTTCCTTGGATTTATTGTTGTTTGAAGATTTCTTATTTTGGAAATATTTCAAGATGACGTTAACTTCCTTGGCCGTTTTAGCTGGAAGGGGTGGGGGTGGTGGAACCTTGTCAATTGAAGCTGGTATTGGTTTGGAGACTGACTTGTTGGATTTCTGAGTCGGAGAGGGAACAATTCTAGGAGAAAATTTTGATGAAATCTTTTCCCTGAGTGTTTTCAATTTGTTATCAGTATACAAGGAGTCCCAACCAGATTGGTAAACTGATGATATGAAGTTCCAGACCACGTCGCCTATGCCATCAAAATCCTTTAGATCATTAGCTGTTTTCGGATTGACCTTCTTATTTGTAATGTATCTCACCATGAAATTAAGTGAGTCTTTGATGCTTTTTGTGTCTGACGTGATTTGTTCTATAGAGCCGTGTAGGGAAATAGAATGGAAGTTTCCACTCCATAATTCAGGTTCTGTGGGGGCATTTGGATCGTATGGGATTTGAATGTTAATAGCGTTATCATTGTCATCACAAGGAGCTTCACTGCATGTTTTGTCAAGAGAAACGTGGCCACCATGATTTGCCTGAATGGAGGAAGCCTCATTGTTTCCACCTTGAGGCCTCATATTACTGGTAGTCTCAGTCGCCTTACTAAGACGAAGTGCTTTCTCCTGCTCCATCTCATAGGACAAAGCAGGAGATTCTACAGGCAGGTCAGAGTCAACATTCATACCATTATTCATTGCTACTCTCTCGTGGTAAATGATCGAGGAACAAGTGGAGGACATAGATGTGTCTCTTGATAAATTCTTTTCAATGTGAGAGGATCTACCTCTTGTTTCATGGTTGATAACAGGATTGGTTCCTGTGAATTTGTCCATCCCCGTGTTGTTGAGAAAGTGCACGGTTGGTAAAGAGGTTTGCTGGTTGTGAGATGTAATTGTAGTGCTGAAGGTTGAAGGAGAAATGAATTTATTCGCTATATTTCCAATAGGCGTTACCATACAAGATGGTGGTAAGAGGAAAAGAAGCAATGACGGTCTGCCATCGCGCCCCGTGTAATAAATTGTTGATTTACAAAAAAAAAAAAAGTAAAATAAAAGCATTGTCACACGGACCCTGGAGCACTTGCCAAGACTTTGTTCCCAGGAATAAATAGCTTCTTTCCCCCTGATGCGACTGCGGCACATACTTTCCTCCGGAACTCATGTTATGACTGA
>Ga0157364_1004226_pt1 | contig 14276 bp, 4 predicted proteins | sample AttsexASBM2_FD_111476 | JGI IMG/M metagenome (GOLD analysis project Ga0157364, IMG submission 111476) | Fungus gardens microbial communities from leaf cutter ant in Ribeirão Preto, State of São Paulo, Brazil - Atta sexdens ASBM2 | ecosystem: Host-associated > Fungi > Mycelium > Unclassified ... | reverse complement strand
GAGAGAGAGAGAGAGAGAGAGAGAGAGAGAGAAAGAAAAGGGAGAAACGGTGGTAGGGTCCTTTGATGTTCTCATTGCCGAAACAAAGTGGCCCACATGCTCTTGGGGACGAGATCTTTGCGAAAGATACGCAACCCCAAACCAGTAGCCAACTCTGGTGCCCTTTCTTCAGTCGAGATGCCCTGACAAATTATTAAGTCAGCTCTAAGCGAGGAAAACTATAAGCGTCGACAAACAGGAGTCACAAAGTAATCGAAGTATATGATTTAGAAGAAATAATTTTAAGTTAAAATAAATTGAATTTCTGTAGAATATGACATTCTTTCACGTTGCAAATTATGTGGAAAACTTAATCGAGAAATTCGTACTTGTAAAATCCATTAGACTGTTTCATGAAGTAAGAAAGATATATATATATATATATATATATAAATATGTAAAAAGCAAGATATATATATATATATATATATATATATATCTTGCTTTTTACATATTTAGCTCATATTTATTTATTAACAATCTCAGGAAAATTATTTATTACTATCCGAAGATATTCTCTCTTTTCTTCATCCGTCTTCGTATATATCGATTGATATTTTGCGTGACGATTCTCATTAGATCTATAGCGCGTGAGCTGTCAACACTTCTAATATATTATACGAAACACTTTCATGTAAGATGGTTGTGACAAAATTCTTTTTAATTTATAATATAATTAATAATGTAATAATAGTCAATGTTTAGTAAAATCGATGTTAAGTAAATTCGGCAATTTAATGCATTGATAAAAATAGATAACAACACACTAAGATTGAATTCAACATTCGCTAAAATAACTTCAATTTTGTAAGACTAATTTAAAAAATTGATTATATTCATATATTATCGATATTAATTTGCGTATTTGCATATTAATTTGCTTAATTATGCACTGAAGAGGATCCGAATCAGTGGTCAAAACGTATATTTTTATATTAATATTTGTAGAATAAATTATTTGGATATCCTGTGTTGGCTCTTAAAGACAATTATAATTTACTGTTTTATTATGCGAAGCTTTTTCTAAATATACGAGCGTTATTGCAAAGCGAGACCAAAGTCAACATGGAAAAGTAGTATAGATGATGGAGGCGGTCCTGACACAAAATGGCGTCTTGACGTGCCTATAGCATGGCAGATTACCTCTCGTGTAATTTTCGTAAAAATTAGCTAGGCTCGGCCATCTTTCAGGGAAAGGGCCATTTTGAAGGGTTGAAACCGCCGCCGACGGTTTCACGCTCCGATCGGCCTAACGAGGTTTCGTTAGTCGTCCCTTCACCCTGGCATTCGCCCACCGCCATCGGCTTAATTGTATAAATATTAGATTACGCATAGGGTGCGCGACTCGTAGCATAACTCCAAAATCGGACACGAATTTTACGCTTCGTTGGACGGATTTATACGCGGAATACAAATTCGTCGGATTCACCGAAAGTTAAATATTTTCTCTGAGCTATAGATACTCTGAAAACCAAACACTCTGAAACAATGTAGAAATCTAAATATACGTTTAATGTCAGAAAAATTGAAATAAATATTTTAGCTCTTTCTACATCGTTTAAGAAGAATATTAACTTATCTTTCAAAGTTTCAACATTGAAAGCAAGAATAATGCCAATTTAAAGATATTTATTAAACCTTTATATTGTTGAATCAAAATGAATTCTCAAGCAATAAAGACAATAGTTTAAAATTCGTTGCCACTATGAATGTAATACATATATGTATATGTACACATGTATAATATAAAGACAAATATATATAGTCTATGAAAATGTACAATCGAAAAGAAGGAAGTTCCGTGCAAAAAACTTGAAAATGTAAAATAAACACATTTACACGAGATTTTTATAAAACTAACTTTAAAAATGGAAAATTAATAACATAATCTTTTTAGCAACTTTTTTATAGTTTATGCCATATACCAGCGAGTTGGTCTCGTCAATAGTTATTTAAATATTTATAAAACTACAAAATTTAGTTAAAAAAAATAAAACTATTTGATGTTTTACACATGACTTTTATAGTAAGTTAAATTATTTTGAAATATTTTATTTTTTTTTAATAAAATAATTTATAAGTAGTTATTTTAGTTCAACGTTATAATCATACACTGAGATCAACGATATTAAAATAACATAAATACATTATCAGTTTTTTATTTTTTTAAGTTATTCTTGATTATCTATATCTTTAATTGCATTTTCCTTATTATTAACTATAGCATAAAAAATTACCTCCTTTTTGAATGTATTACAATATTTACTTTTAATATATATTAAATTTATTAAAATTTTTTCTTTAACTTTAATGTAAAAAAATATAAGAGTAAAAAAATCAAATATAAAAAGGATTACGAATGAAAGGATAGTTCATTTACTTTTGACCTGTATAACATATTTTTGCAACAAATTATAGAAATTGAACGACGCGCAATAGGAACATCTTGAAACACGATGCTTATTTATCACATTTATTACGCGGAAATACGAGTTGTACGAGTGGAGTTCGCGAAGTTCGCCGACCGATGAAACAGGTGGGTATCGCCGTGCTTGTGGCGGCTCCATTCAAAACTCTCACCCTCGATCTCACTCTCAGCTTGTAAAAGAGACGCCAGACATAACCGGGCGCATGTTACGCCACCAACGACGTACGTGTGATTTATCCGCTCGAACAGGTGTCAACGATACGCCGGTTCTCATGTGTGAACGACAGGTAGATGGCCTGTGACACGAGACCGACGTTTCTCCTTTGCGTTGACTTTCCGTATGGATTCACTTCCGCAACAATGAAATTTCGAGAACAAATGTGCGCAGATCGTCGTTATATAGGTTCACACGTAGAGTCACCACTTAATTAATGGAGAAATCGTGCAATTTTACAATCTAAAATTTCAGATTTTTATAATTCTTATAACATTATTATAATAATTCCACAAATTTAAGAAGATTATGTGCTGATTATTAAAACATAATTTAGCTTTAGTAAAGATAATTGTAGATAATAATATTAAAGATAATTATATTATAAGTCATTTATTATAGCAATTTAGATAAACATTTAATATTTTATACGATTCAATAATATGTATGTCGTGCTCATGTCAGCGTCCGCCAATTCCAGATCGCGACGTCACGTCTCTTATTAATGAATTCCATACCGCATACGTGAGTGTCTGCTCATCTCACATAATCGACGCGTTCCAGCTGACTTGTTACTCATACGACCCCGATCAAAAAATAGCAAAGACTCGAGAATGCACTCTCGTGACGCATCCTTCAAACCGACAGAATTCGCATACGAAATGCACGTCGTGGCATTTTCTTCGCCGCTCTTGAGAAAAGTTTGCTTTGTTAGCGGAGCGAGCTTTTCCTTGCCATGCTGGACGTAAAGTTGGAGGAGATTCAGTTCCCGACCCACCGAGCTAAAATTCTTGACGTTCTTCCATACAAAATTACCGTTTCGACCACGGAAAGAAGAAAAAAAAAGAGAAAGAGAGAGAATTCGCGAGCGTACTGGTAAGATAGTCCTGAATATGGCTGTTCCTCTTTTTTACATATTTTGTCGTTTTCTCATAGTTTTCCTACTTTGTACTAGTCTTGCAAAACTACAGAACTATTCGTTTTAGTCGCTTCAAAAGATTTTAAAGTTGTATTTTTAAAACAAAATAAAATTCCTTTATATACCTTAAATTTTTTTATATACCTTTATATACCTTAATTAATGTAATTTTTTTTACTCTAATAACAAATAAAGTTTTGAGAATTATAAAGTAAAAGGTAAAAGGAAAGCCTGTATGAGCCAACGCTGAGTTAACGATGCGGGGATGTGTTATATTTATTAATAATATATATTGTGGATTTTATAAGAAAACTTCAATTATTTTAATACAATGACTTTAATTACTTTAAACACTTAATTGGTATTTGCAACTGTAACAGATTAAAAATTCTACATTAAATTTGATTCTATCTACATATCAATAAAAGACTCAGATTTCAGAAGAAGACTCACTTTGTGAAACATATGTGATTTTGTGTGTACTTAGACTTTTGTATGTAATTCTTGATAAATATATATGTATAATAAATATACACAATAATTTTTTTTACACATCATTAATTCCGTTGGCTCATACAGGTTTTCTTTCTATATTTACAACTTTTACTAAATTTTTTTACAAACTTGAAATATAAAATTAATATATACTTTTTTTAAATAAAAAATTATCTAATAATTTTTAAATAAGAGCTAATATACATGATTGTTTTGTAGCTTTAATTTATATTCTCTACTTTTACATAATTTTTTCCACACAAACGTTTCGATTCTTAATTTTGAATTTTCAGCGTTAACAAGTTTAAAATTAAATGATGCATTCTCAGAAATGAAATTAAGGAGATTCACATTTGACACTTATGAAAATTCTCTCCTCTGATGATTAAGTTCTATTGTGGAATAGATTTTTATATAATTTTTTTTATACAAATAATTAAATAATTAGATCCGATTCTTCAATTAAAACAAATAAATTTCTTTGATTAGGTAAAAGCTAGATGGATTTCTATTCGAAAAATTTTCAAAGTACTGCAATCGAATGATTTTTTTATAAATGCTGCAAATTTCTTAATGATTTTTTACAAATTATGCAAATATTTTCGTGTATATTTGCGAAGTATGCCGATGAAAATTTATACGCAACAACAGCGTCCATCGAACGTAGCGCGTTTGCTTTCATAATCGAATTCGCACGACACAACGGCAATGACTACGATGCTACAATTTGCATCCCTGGTGCAATCACCGGAACAACGTACATCCAATCCGATTCTGCTGATCAATCGGGACGAACTTCTCGACGAAATAACCAATAGCTACAACAATGGGCCAAAGATATCGATCGATAATAATCCATTGTCAATCGATCGCCGCGCCGGAAGAAGTATATAACGACCGGCGCCGTTATTAATTGCGGTTACTATCGCGAAATTGCCCTTTTAAATCATGTTCGGTATGCATCGGCAAATATTTCAACCAAGGGAGTAGGTAGAGTGCGACGGCTTTTCGCAAATGCGTCGATCGATTCCTTCGGATATTTATGCGACGTCGATAATTAATCTCATGACGAAATAACGCGGATAGTTTCTTGGAGTATGAACAAATTTCTCACTTCTCAGGGGATTATTTTCCATAATGGATTACTGTTAGAGATAATTGTGCATAAAACAAATTTTACATCAAGGATTTTCAAATAGTATTTTCAAAAAATTAAAATAAATAATTTTGCATATTTGATCATTTATTATTTTGTAACAATATATTTTTTAATCAATTTGAAATAATTTCTTTTCTTAGCGAAAACGAGTCATCATTTATCTTAATTTTTTATATTTATATTATTTATATAATTACAAATTATATTAAAATAAATTTATTTAAAATTTTTATTTCAAATTTATTAAAAGGTGTAGTTTTGTATTCTTCAATTTTCTTTAGTTTACACACACAATATACTCTTTCCAAAAAATTTTTTTTCTACTATCACTCATAACTAAAAAATTATTGCTATTCTTGATATATTAAAAAAATGTGCTTTCTAAGTTCCTTATCTTAAATATTAAATTATGTATATTCATTTTTCTTTCTATAAAATCGTATTTGCACTTTTAAAGTTACAGAGCGATCTTCTACAAATTTCTCAACAATTTTTCATATAATTTTCCTGTTATTTGAAAAATTTTAAATATTACACGATATTTCAAATACATTTTGTAGGTATACGCATCATGATATCTAACTTGATTGTCACACAAAATGTTTATATTACAGAGTTTCGTAAAAGTAGTACTTTTAGAATATGACGTCGCATATGCAATGAAAAGCAATTTCTTGAAATAAGCTTATACATATACACTTGTATATTTGAAATTGTTATTTGCGTTACTCGCAAATATATTTTGTCAGCGTTGATAACAAGATTCGCTGCGGGTTGGTCTGTTCTTGCGAATCAACGATGTAGACGGGATTTTGCTTGTTGTTCTAGCTTACAATCTGGAGTGCATCCAAACGGCCGAATCCCGGCCGGGCTGGGTATCTATTGTCCTAGCGTCCCGGACTACCATCTCGCCGAGCGATAACATCTGGCTGTCCCCTTATAACGACACTTCGAACGCGCCCGATTATTTGCCCGCCCGGGCGTTTATCCTCGAGAAATCGATTCGTCGCGCATAGATCTTACCTTACCCCCTTGTGTAAACCGTACAACAAACGGTTTGCTGCCGCTGCCTGATTTCGAAACAATGAGGACCAGGAATTGGACTGGTTAAATTAATGTAGGACTATAAAATGAATGTTTTCTTCTTGGTAAGAAATATTACTAATTTTTTTAATTGTACACATTTTTTTTAAATAACAAAATAATTTTTCATGCACAGTTAAAGAAACTATGCGTTAGAGAAAACTACCAGCGCGATACTATGCAAATTAAATGACGGACAATTATTTGCAAAGTGCGAGTGACGTTGAACGATCATCGAAGTCGATCTTTATTCTTCGTCTCTATTGTAACCACTGTCATGATCATTAGTGGCTGCACGCGAATGCACTGAAAGTTAATAGTCGACTATCATTTTTCTGCTATCATCTACCGGCGAACTATTAATATTCGAGCACTGGTTCAGTACTTTCCTCGTATAATGGGAGCGTAAAACAGAACACGATATCGCCGTATCATGTATAGTGAACTGAAATAATTATGCTGTATTTAAATCTATTATCATAAAGAGTAATAATTGCTAATGAAAAAAGATAACATTTTACTTCAATTAAATACGTATTGTCAAGAAATAAAATAATAAATCTAATTAATGAACAACATAATGAACACACAAGCATTCAAACGCAATTAATTATGTAATGGGATTTTAGAACGTTATTTAAACGTTCTAAAATCCCATTAAAATAAAATCCTTTTCTCAAACGAACTAAAGAATATAATCCTATCATTTATTTTCTCTCCTAAAGCTTAGTTTGTTGAAAAAAGATAACTTTAAACAGGTTAAAAAATTTGCAAATAAAACAAATAAAGAAATGATTTTAAGCACTCTACTTCTTTACATAATGTGTGGTTCAGTTTACTAATCATGCAGTATATTATTTCGTTCCATAAATCGCGTTAGAAGTAAGGGAACAATGTGTTTCGTGCATCGCGAGAATATTATTGCTGCCCGAGTAACTTCAGGAATGGAACTCTGCGATGCACCTTGTCTTCCATATTCATTAAACTATTTAAAGCGGCCATTACGGCGTTACAACGGCACCAGCCGTTACAACACCCTCCAACAATACCCACGGCGAAACTGTTACACGTTCAAAAACTTGACCAACAATTTATTAGTGCATTCGCATTATTCTCTGCATCTGCGAAACATCATATTCTTTACCCTGTTATTTACTATTTTTCTTTCTACACTGCTCACCTACTTGTTCACATTTGCGTGACCGCGTGACATATTTCACTCACATTCTCACTCAACGCATGGTCACGTAATCACACAAATGTGAAGAATAGTAAGAGCGCACCAAGGGGAGAAATGATACTTCTTTTCCTCGTGCGCAGCAGATGGCATAAACATCTTAACATTTGCTAGATATAATTTCTAGAGATATATCTAAAAGGAACGAATCTAAGTTACCACAGTTTATTTATGGAATTTTTAGAAATACTTGAACATTTTCCAAAAGCTATTTTTAAAAAGATATTATTTAACAAACTAAATCATTCACAAAATCATATTATAACTTTTGACTGTCATGCGGAGCGAATCGTTTGGAAAAAATGATTTTTCCGAATAATTATGCTATAAGATTTTGATAATTTTGTGCATCTTCCTGATTGATTTTTAAATTATAAGTTTTTATTATAACAAATAAATATATAATATATACAATTTTCAAAAAGATATATTTTATTTGGGGTGATCCATTCTTAGGAATATTATATTATTACTACTTTAAACAATTGATTTTTATTTACAAAAAAATTTTTTTAATTAATATTAATTTAACATTTATTATTATTTACGGAATTGTGTTATTGTACAAAAATAACAAGTTATACAACAACTAGAATATAGAGTAATCTCTACGATATTTATTTTGTTATTACAGTTAATTTTAAAGATGTTCTAAATCGTTACATAAAACATAAAAGTAAATGATATTGTATTATTAACTATTAATATGTTTATTTATTATATTTTAATATAATTTTAACATTATAAACGCTATTATGCAGAAAATGTTTTGAGGTCAACTGCTCGCTCCACTTGCAAACTATAAGTCTAGAAAGTTAGCACGAAAATCAAAAGGTTAAAGACTTATAAATTATGTGTTAAAATGTCTTGCTTATGGAGGAACATTCTATTTTCAAGAATAATATTTTTCGATAATAAAATTATGTCGTTTCAATTTTAAGCAATTCGCTTAAAATCAAATAATTAATATAATGGTTTATATTTTGTTGGAATCATATAAACGATTGCAAGAGATTGTAGTTTTGCGCTGTCAACAACACACTCGTAATACGCTTCAGGCGTTAATGACGACTCTTAAATCGACTACCCTTGGCTGATCCACTTCATTCCCATGTCCGCGACATGCAACGACAAAGCGCCATGATTGCAATATACACCGAGAGTGCATGGGAGCCTTTCATTTCCGCCGAAACCGCTGCTCGCGGTGACACCTTTTGCTCTGCGCTTTTGCCGAATTACTTGCGACTGATTAAATCCTGTCCGGTAATGCAACATCAAAGAATATCGAAGGATGTCTGTCGACAATGTCTAGGACAGTTAAATAAAATAGATATGTAGTATAGCATGCATAAATTAAAAAATTGCCCAATATAAGAGGAAAATATTCCATTTCATTATATATTCGTGAAAAAAGGTTTTAAGATTTAGAAGACTAATCATTTGAGTATTATTTGCCCAATACCGGAATAAAAACTATCTAACATAAATCGAAAATCATGTCACTTCATATATAAAAATATTAGAATCATCACACAGTAAATATTTTATGATATATTAATAAAATATAGTTTTATGAGACATTTTCTACGATAAAGTATATAAAAATAAAATAAAATACATTATATATTGCAAAATATATCATGTTAAATAGCAAATATTTATTTGCTTTACAATTATTATTTGATATTTTGATTTTTATATGTAAAAAATAATTGCAAGAATTAAATTATATAGGAAGAAAAAGAATTATATGAATCAATGCAAAATACATTACTAAAAATACATTACTAAATATTATTAAAATTGGAAACTGTTTTTATTTCTGAGATTAATTTTTCGATTCATTTGATCAGACTTTTTAAAACAGTTTTAATTTAGTTGAGGATTTATTCGAACTGATTTATTTAATGTTTCCATCCGATATATCCAATCTATTATATCATAGTAGATTGTATATAATATACGATATGAAGTAGATTAATTGAACATTTCGAATTTGAAAAAAAAAATATAATAATATCTACTGAGTACATGTCAATGGAATTATTTTACTTAGCGAACTGTTTATACGTTCAAGTATAGTTACCAACTTATCATACGGAAGTTGTGTTAGTTAGACAAACAGCTCCTTCCAATCTCTCGCCTTAAGACGTCGTGTGTAAACAAAACCAAGACTATCCGACATCCGCATGCGGGCACAACGTTAAGTATCGTAAAATATGTATCGCTTGCGCACATGCAAGTGAGCATATATATATAAAATCTCCGTAAGTCTTATCTTTTTCGGTATTAACGATCTATTTCTCACATTACTTTTTCCTTTGTTTCTTTGTTAAAAATTAGTAAAATTTATTGTTATTATTAAAATATGCTATTAAAATATTAATTAAAATTACACTAAACAGCTTTACATGTAACATTTAATATCTTAAAGAAAATAGTTTTTAAATAAAAAAAATTTAATAGTTTTCGTGTTAATTAGATTTAAAAAAATAATTATGATTTAAAAATCTTTACCTCATTCTTATATCATAGTTATAACTGATGATAAAATTCCATCGGTTTTAATTATAGGTCTTTTGTTCGGATTCAATTAGCTGGAACAAGAAGGAATTTCCCACGGAAGTCTATATATTTGGCACGGTAACCGAATCATGCGGGAAAATACGAAGTTGATTTAATTTAAGCGTTATTTTATATTTGCGTATGTCCGCGTTTTTGTTTCTTGGAAATTTTATAAAAACTAAAAATCGTCAAAACATAAAATTCATTGCAAAGTACTTGTGATTTGTTTAAATATTCTATTATATAATAATGTTATATAACCGTTCTATATAACAATGATAATCTGTGTAATAACCAATATAATTTTACAATAAATTTTTTATAAAATTAATATAAATATGAAGTAAAAATATCGTTATTATAAAAATAAAATATTATTTAAAATACATTAAAAGATATACATGCAAGAAAATAATTTATTATTAATAATATATTTCATCTTTTAATGTTCTAATCTTTAAAATTAATTTATTTTGCTTTTATTTATTTTTATTATTTAAGTTAAAGATAATTATTTTTTAAAGGTGTTTAAATTTTAAAAGCGAAATAAAATACAAATAGCATGAGAAATAATAATAGAATGAAATAAAATAAAATTATAAAAAATTTTATAATTAATATTCATAAAAATATAATACATGCACAGTACATAAATTTATATAATTAAGTAATGTAATACAGTAATATAAATAGTAATATAAATATATGTAAATAATAATTTAAATATCTTCTAAAAAAAGAATATTAAAAGTCGTACACTTTCTTTATTTTTAAATTCTTTCTTTTAAATTCTTTTCTTCTCTGTTAATTCATTCTAAATAGTATTTCCTTTTATTTCATGCTTTGACTTTAAAACAAACGTTCTTGTACTCACCGTTAAGCTTCACTTTCCTTCGCGTAGTTCAATATCCTGGAAATTTCGTTCTGCTCGCTGCCCCGATCAGTTAACTGCATCCAATCTGTACGGAAACGAAGGACGAGGAATGAAAAAACAGTGTTTCCCTCTATTCCGTAATTAATTCGGCCATTAATCCACCGGTAAATTAAACTTGAGATAAGTTGAGCAGCACGTGAGCAATTAATTATTAATCACACATATCGACATCAATTTTCTGGGATTTTCTGGGATTTTCAATTTTCTTGCTCTACTGTTTCGTGTATTAATATATTATCTTATTAAAAAGTAACTATATGTACATGTTCAATAATAAAAGATTATATTTAATAATAAAATGTCACTCTAGCATGAAATTGTTGATCGAGAGAGACATATTACATATTAATTTATCCGTTTTTCGAGTATTTTCGTACTCGCGTCGTGTCCTCGTGTTGCGCATATTCCACCAAATATTTAGGATTTGTCACGTTGCTACCCCTTCTGGGAGAATTTGCGTTCTATGTTTCGCGCGTCTAATCGTCACCGTCGGGAAATTACATCGAGTTTCCCGGTTACAGGCCGGCCGTAATTTACACCGAGCGGAGACTACACGACATTCCGTATAGCCCTTATGGCTGCACTATATATGGAACATCAGGAGCGAGAGAGGAAGAAGAGAAAGGATTGTTAATTCTCAGAAACAAATTTCCGATTATATTACACGCTTCATATCTTTCTTTTATAGATTTCTTATATAAGAATTAGCAATTTAGCATTAAATGTAGTACCAGATAGCACAGAAAGTTCAAAACGAATTCTATTTTATTTTCGATTTACTAAATAAATTTCTGTTTTGTCCTATTTCTGAAAATATTCCTGAGAGAATCTAAAGAAATTTTCACTTTTATATTATCAATCGTGAAATCTTTTTCAGATTTTCAAAAGTTATTCTTTTTCTAATATTTTTCTATTTCTTAATTATTTTGTGTAAGAATAAATCATAATTTGATTTTTATTATCATTTTTATTAAAAGTAACTTATATACAAAAATATGTATATAAATATATAAATATATTTACATATACTTTTTATTTCTTTTTAAGTTTAGAGTTCGAACAGATTACGTTAATTCATAAAGAATTTAAGAAAGTGTGAATACTTTTTAAATTTAAATGAATCAATTATGCTACCTGGGCAAGCATTCATTTCGGGAACTTTTTCTGTGTCATCATTCTATCATTTCCAAAATTAACTACAATATTTTAATTTCTTTTTCTTAATATTTTTAGATGTAGTATTTTTAGATTTATCACTCTATATTTAAACGTGAATGTTTGAAAGATGTTCTCTCTCCTCTTTAAATAAAATGCACGTCAATAGCGCAGTTTCGTATTCAGGAATTCCTTAATATTTCGAGTGCCGGTTGATGCGTCTCGAAACCTCGAAAGTAAAGATAGGAAGTGGAGAAGTAAAGAAAACAGCGAAGATCCGGCACCTAGATCAAAGGCATGAGACGTCATCATCGAAAAGATTGCGAAGGCGGAACCGTTTCCATTCACTTTGGCGAGGAAATAAAGAAAAAGAGTAGAGCTACTTTCAGATACGAAGAAACACTTTGCGTTTCGAATTAATCGATAAAATTGATTTCGGACCTAGAAAAATAAATGTAATCTTAAAATAATGTTCTTATGAAATATTTACAACAAATTTGCCAAATATATTGAAATAATCTTGAATGCTTTATAACAAGTTCTAGAGAGTTATAAAAGTATTGATATAATATCTCTTCGAATTATTTTAATTATAAATATAAACTTTAGTTTTGTATTTTCATATTTTAATTTCAAATTTTAATTTATCTATAATATATTCTTCGTTTAAAATCGTGTTTTTAAAATTAAATTTGTACCATAATAGCTTTATCGTGTCTCAATAATTTCATCCTCGTACTTAATTTTAGTCGTTAAATTTACATCATCCCGCTCAAAGTTTATCTCCGAAGTTCGCAATATTCCGTCACTCAAAGGACTTGAGAAAATTGATGTCGGCCATAATATCCCGTCATTTCTTCACGGCGACGACATACTCGGCAGTCAACTTTTCCCGGAATATTTCCGTGGAAAAGCATGAAGAATCCATCGAACAATTACATTTGCGGAATCGCAAATCAGACGATGATATCGCTCTCACGAGTTCTCGATTCTTATTCCGCTTGAAAATTCCTTTTCGCCGCGAGCGCACGAGGGCAGATAATTTGTTCAAGTTGTGGCAGCTGAAGGGATGTAGGCGAATGCGAGGACGAAGAAGAAGCGAGTTTTTATTTTAGACGGGAGTCGCGAGCGCGCTGACGGCGCATCGAACTTCCGCTCGTCAGCTCGCGGACTCTGTTCAAACATTACCGGCGTCCTCCAAGAGTTCGCTACTCGCAAAGTGGATGATTCGGCCCATCGAACCGTGAATCTCTTCCTCCATCCTCCTACACCGCACGAATCTGCGCGGGAAAGGGCGAGATTCTCTTGCGGTTTTTTTTATCCGCGTGAAAGGAAACCGCGCGTTCTCGCGCGATTTATATAAGGATACCGGCGGCGGGTTCACAGTGTAAAGATGCAGAGTTTCCTCAACTACTCACCCGTTATTTCCACAATGTACTTCTTATTTCTAAAGCCGGATAATGGTTTACATGAGATGGAAAATGAAATGGGTATCGGTACTTTCTCTATAGTCTCCGAAAGACTTGAATATTGTGGATGATACATGTGCTTTAGAGCATGTTGCCTTGGATAATATTGTAAAAAAAAGGAACGGCCCGAACCGAGCCGGTGACACGGCCGAGGTTAAACAACATATTAAGCGGAATTCTCGCTACAACGCGCGGCCATGTCCGCGTAATTAACGCGCCGCAAAGCCCGACAATTCCAACGGCTGTGTTAAAAATACAGTCACGTTCGTCATCGTCGATATTCGGTGATATTTTCATATATCATGGAAATTAAATTAATGATAAAAATTTATGCGTTGCATATAATTTATCTTTCGAATCTATGTAAAGTAAGTTTATGTTCGATGAACAATTAGAATTCAATTTTTCAAAAACGGATATATTCTGATAAATTAAACTTTCGATACCACTCTTAATATGACATATCCGAGATTTAGTTTACTTTATATACATGTTATAATGTTTTTATTAATAAAGATATATATATATATATATATATATATATATATATATATATATTTTTTTTTTTTTTTTATATTT
>Ga0157364_1004225_pt1 | contig 14278 bp, 17 predicted proteins | sample AttsexASBM2_FD_111476 | JGI IMG/M metagenome (GOLD analysis project Ga0157364, IMG submission 111476) | Fungus gardens microbial communities from leaf cutter ant in Ribeirão Preto, State of São Paulo, Brazil - Atta sexdens ASBM2 | ecosystem: Host-associated > Fungi > Mycelium > Unclassified ... | reverse complement strand
TATATATATATATATATATATATATATATATATATATATATATATATATATATATAGACGTGTCACTTTTTAATTATAACATTGAGAATGAGCTAATCAGGCTCGAAACGCCGTTTGTCATTTTTAATTTGTTTTAGTTCTTTATAATTATATGCAAAATTTGGATAGCTTTTTCATCATATTTCAATAATTTTTATTTAATTTTATTCCTTTCTTCAATCTGGAATTATTACTTATTAACATAGAGTATATGCCTGCGGCATATACTTGTTGTGCATAAATATTTGTCTTCCCACTACATTTCCTGCAATTTTCAAAAGGTTAAGCAGTCACCCACATTAAGAAGTTATCTCACATTAAGAAGTTATTAAAAATGAAATAGGAAACTCCGATGACGCTGATTATGACATATGTAATTAAGGTAACGGCTCTCAGTGACCATCGAAGGACATTTCACCTCCGATCTTGATCTTCCCACACATTATGAAGATCAGAACACCAAATGACCTTCGGAAGATTGTAACAATCACCCATGACGCATTTCGAAGTTATACAAAAAAATTAATACGACTTTAATATATCTCATATTGTTAAGATCACGACCCTGAGTAACCGTCGGACAGTTTCAGCAGACGAGGGTGAGAGAGGATGAAAGAGAGTGAGATAGGGCGAAAATGAAAGGGGTGGGATTGGAGGAGGAAGGGAGTGGGAGGGGATGGAGTTGGTCGAAGTTGGGGGAGATGTGAGTGAAAGATGCATGTGACTGCGGACAGAGAAGAAGAAGATATTACTTCATTTTTCACGAAAATCATCACTTTTCGATCGCTTATATATCCAGAACAGCCGGACCGATTTTTATTTCTTTTGGCTCAAATTACTCGTGGCGATGCCGCCTTTCAGGATATGTTACGTGCGATTCAAAATTTTTTATATTTTAGTAATCCTGTACCCCCAAAAAATGGACTTTGGTGACTCAGGATAAGAGACTTGTAGTGTCTTTTTTTTTAATGGCCGGAGACTACCACGTCTCTTGATTCTCATGCGAAAATAAGCTTATTCTCACACGAAGATAAGTTCATCGCATCGCGGAGGAATCAGCTGTTCATTGGCTACGGTGCTCTCGCGGTTATTGGCTAGCTTACGCGGGGATACATTGGCGCGAATGTACGCATGCCGCGTGGCGGCGTACGCTCTCCGCTGAGTTGATCAGATTATTTTGTTAAATATTTTCCTTCGTGTATTTTTGAAACTATTATTAAGCGCAATTTTTTTTCTTTTATTTTTTGCTTTTAAAGTCTTGCACGCTAATTAAGTAACTCATTTCTCAAAATGGACGTATGCTGGAAACACCCATGGACATCGATCATATGCGATCCGACTGGATGCAGGAAAACGATTTTTATAAAGACTTTTTGTTTCTCATGTCCGACGTATGTTTCGAGAGAGTTTTGTTTTATTATGCGGCAAAAAGCCTATCGTTAATTACAATACGACATCCTTGCAAAAAGGCTTGAAGAATAGAGTTGAGGATGAGCGATATTAAAGCATATTAAAGCGACGAAGAAGAATAATTGAATTTTGTGAGACCCCATCCAGAAGATTGCTCGAACAATCCGCTTTCTCTGAAATTAATGATAACCGACGAATTTGTGAGAGAATCATTATCGTGCATCTCTTTGTCAAAGACAGTCATCAAGAATCTTAACCTCGCAGAACTTCTATTAAGGACGCTACTTTTATTAAGGACAGCGCGATGTATTCATTCAACGCAAATTACATCATCGTTTTAAAAAATCCACGCTCAAATCACCACACATTCGATCGATAAGAAAAACGCTTCTCTTTGCGGCGCTCTATCATTTGAACAAAAATCAACGCACAATCTTCTTACGTAGCGCTGACAAAAACTAATTTGTTGTATTTGTGAATGTGTTTTTAATACATTCAAAGGTAACATCTCGAAAAAAATCGGTTACTCAAATACAAAACGGTTCTGCGTCATATCATTGCAAAACGTAATTGGAAGGACAAAAGATAAGTGGTGCAGCGAGGCTTCTATCTTATATTATCGGACCTATATTTTCGACTTTATTATCGCTAATTATCGGAGGAACGAAGTAATAAAGATAAAACGTTGGAGAGAACCAAAAAAATGATTTTAATTTCGAAAATCTCGAGAGAATGTAACATTAGCTACGTCAGAATCTGACATTCGCTGGCGGAGAGTCAAAGGAAATCTCAGTACCGCGAAATTAGGGTAACTCCGCGAGCACTAATAATATAACGCAAACTTCCGAAATTCATTTAACACGACTCAATGCGGAGAGAAGTCATACTTTTAATTTTGACTGGCCGCGTGACGAAGGTGAGAGATGGAAAATGTACAGAGAGGCATTATGGCGATACCTGCGATTTATTCATGAAACACGAAAACAAAATAACGAATGCAATGAAAATACAGAAGATAACGCTATATGAAATGTCTCCGCTGATAACAAGACGAACGAGCGTTTTTCACGATTTTATGCAAATATCCAATATACTTTCACATTCCATCAGTGATGTCAATATTGTTGAAAATTTCGAAATTTCCAGTGAGCATAATGATACGATGAAAAGCATCAAAGAAATAATGAAAAGCGTACCGAAATCGTCTATTGTAGACACGTTTACTGATAAAACAATTGCTTCGAAAAGCTGTGACTGTAAATGGTAACGTCGTGAAAGATTCGAATATCATAGACTTGATAAACGACGCGATGCAAGAGAGAAAACTGTGAAAGCAGTGGGTAGAAATCAGTTTGTACGGTTACTCCGTCTATTGAACATACCTTCTGCACTGATGAGAAATGAAGGATTATTCTGAAGGATTATCTATGTATGGTGTTACTGTAAACAGTGTAAAATTTCCATCTCAAGTTCCACGATTATATCGAGAGCGTGAAAAAGGAGTAAAAACTACAAATAAGAAAAAGATGAGGAAAATTCGCTGATTCTTTTTCGTACACGAATACACTCTGTATCTTTACAGACGAGAAAAAATCGATTACTTGGTTGGAAAAAACTAAGATAACAATAATGTTTGAAAAACTATATAACGATCTGTCGCATTATGCGGTAGTAGACAATCTAATTCGTATTGTTAAACCGAATTTCTCACGGGGAGAAGTCCTACGCTGGCTCGAATCGTAAGACGTACATGTTGCGTCGACCATTATGCAGAAAATTTCGACGATTGCATTACAACGTAACAAACATTGACGATGTGTGGGAGACAGATTACGTGGCAAAACAAGTGACTGCGTGATAAAAGCTTTTCAACACGTATTAGCGAAAAGCGAAGAAGCGAAGAACGAGCATCCGTATATTTACAAATGGACAAGAACAAAGAATTTGTCGCGCAATCAATGCAGAAATTTCTCAAACAAAACAGACATTTATTTTCAGGTAATTCAGATATCAAAGCCGGCATGTCGAGCGCTTTGACAAAAGACTGAAGACACTGAAAGAACGAATGTAATATTACTTCACGCATAAAAATACGCGATGCTACATCGATATTCTGCAGGTTATTGTACGCGCTTACAATTAGTCCATGTGAACAGCAACCTGCGGTAGTAAGGAGAAAAAACGCACGTATCGCTCGTAAAAATATAGCTTGTCGGAAAAATAAAACGGATTCAATGGATTAAATATCATGATCGGAGATTTCAGTAGAGCGAAAGATGTTTTCGAGAAAGGATATGAGGCTAATTAACTGGAGCAAGAAGATATTTCGAATTTACCGTGTTCTCGATCAGCAAAACCTTCACATGTATAAACTGCGAGATTTAGCGGGTGAAGTCATAGACGGTATTTTTTATGAGCAAGTATTAGCTCGAATTAAGAAAAATTTATAGGAAAAACAATTTATCATCAATCATATAATAAAGAGTAGGGGAAGAACTAATAAACCACAGTTAGTTAACTGGCGCGATATTATCTCAGTAAGATTGACATTTGGATTCCGGCTTCGAGTTTAATTTCTCTTCGCGATGGAGGAGGAACAATTTCTTCTGATATTTTTGAGTAACAGCAGTATGCGTTAATTTTCGGATAATAGAACGTCGTATTTCACCCCGGAATTATATCTCATTCTATAATGTTGCACGGACAATAGAAGGTTAAGCGAGATTCAATTTCCCTGTATCTTTTTACTCATCTCACTACTCTTTTTACTCACGAGATGCTTCGATGTTAAATCCGATGAGAGGACGAATGTCTCGTTTACGGCAAAAGAAGTTGCATTTCCAAATAGAATTTGCAGCTTATTAAGGCGATTAATATCGCATGTAATGCTGAATCGCATTTTATTTTGAACAGCAAAAAGCGACTGACGGCAAAGTTTTGATTAGCATTAACTGCGATGATAAAATGTTACATCATATAAACTTTTCCGATAATCTTCTACGAAGGTAGGTTTCTCAGTCATTTTCAAAAGACATGAATTTTATTCCAAACTCACGATACGTAACCTTTTTTTTGTTATTGTAGAGAAAGAAATCTTCATAGACACTTCGGCCGACCTAACCAGGTGAGTATGGGATTTGACCCGCGTACACTCAAAATTGATTATATATCCACGGGCCACCTATCCACCAAAACCTCCCCTCTTCTTGCGACGACCGTTGAAAGAAAGGATGCCCTGGCAGCACCATAAGGCATTTTTCAGGATATCTCCAAAAAGTCCTACCGAATTACGATATCTTCGTTTAATGTAGTAGTCGTTCCTCATCCATATGTGCAGCACTTCTGAACTGCAATAACCAATGACATATTGGAGTCATCTAAGTTCACTATCAGAGTCTTCATGTCGGCGTTGATCGAAACTGATTCTCTGCCTCTTCCTTTCAGCATTCTCCTTTGAGTCATTACCTTCCTCGCAAAGATGGCAAAAAGATTCCAGCTTTGTTGATCTCTAATCATTATTTTCATTATGACCTCAAGATTAATCTCCTCATCTATCTCGTTTCTCAACAAGATCCTTTCTTCCCTCCACATGGAACAACTCATCAAAGTACGATCAGCATCGTCATATGCATTCTCACAGTGAAAGCATTTACTAGTTTTATCCTTCTTTATTCTATTCAAATATTTACCGAAACAGTCGTGACTAGATATAATCTGTGTCACGTGGAACGTCAATTTGCTATGACTCTTATTATACCACTTTTCTATCATAGGATATATGGCTTTCCTGACACTCCCCATATAAGCCAGAAAGATACATCCTGCTTATTCATTTCTTCCATTTCTCTTTCATATATCTGTTCTTTTATTGCATTTTTTTCTCTAGATAAATTTCTTTCTCACGCTCATTCTCTCATATGTCCACACATATTTTCGCACAACCATTTCAAATTTTGGCAGTCTGGTCTAGATTTCACTGCTTCCCCTGTTAGTGTTCTAATAAACCGTAATAACGCGCAAAATTATAATTCTGAAGATCCTCTCCATTTTTCTGCAAATACTTCTATTTATTAACACTCTTTCTCCCCAGACAGGCCCTTCATACATGATTCTCGACAGTACTACATACCCTACGTCTCGCCTCACTTGAATCAACATTCGGCAGCATCCTACTCGAATTTGACACATACATTCAGCTCTTTTTGCCCTATTTGATTGAAATATTCGACAAAGGATCATTTTGAGTCCAATTCCTAAATATTTTATTTTTGTAGACACCTTAATATTACTCGATTATCCTAATGTTTCTGCTACCTATCGCTAGGTCTCTACCACAAAGTACGATTGTCTTAGTTTTATTAGAGGACACTTTAAGGCCGATCTCTTGAATATTCTCAACTACTTTACTAGCACAGCGTTCCGCTTTTTTAACCACTAGTTCGACAGAATCATTCTCAACTATAATCAAAGTATCATTCGCGTAACATATAATAAAACAACACTCTTTCACTTCCGTATTCAAAATCCTATTATATGCCATGTTCCACAGTAACGATCCTAATACTGATTCCCGTGAGACACCGCACGTAACCACTGACTTTATCAACTTCCCTTCTCTGTTGACATATACAAGTTTCCTTCACTAAGATATGCTGCAACGATTTTCCTTAAATATGACAAGATCCTCATGTCTTCGAAATGCCTGCAAAATAGCCGTCCAGGCTATTAACAAGTTAAAGGCATTAGATATCTAAATTAACGGTTATAACTACCTTTTTCTTCGCTATCGCCCCTAATGTAAAATTCCTTAATTTCAATACAGCATCGGTAGTAGATTTACTCAATCTAAAATCATATAAATCGATAACTTCCAGTATCTAATTCTTCTGACATTCTATTATATACAATTCACTCCAGGAACTTATCAACCGTGTTTATCAAACATATAGGTCTATATGAGGAAGGATGACCCTCGGGCTTATCCTGCTTTTTAAGAAACATAAATCTGGACACTTTCCATCCCTCCTCAAGACATCACTTAAAACATTTAATCATTATCCCCCCAGCTAATCTGGCTGCATGCAACAGGATTGTATTGACTACCCCGTCAGGACCAGGTGTCTTCCTATTTCCATTTATTCTTTTAATAGATCTTTTAAGTTCCTCAGTACCAACAAGAGGAATGACCTCATCCGAAAGATCAATAGGGTCACCAAGACATGGCCCATCGGGAAAAAGAGAATGGATGATCTCCTTCATCAAATCCGAATCCATTGTCTCACATAAAGCAGTCTGGCATTTTCTAATCTTCTTCATCGCTATTTTGTATGTCTTATTCCAAGGATCTTCTTCTGAAGCCTTCAGCAAGCCTTGGATCTCCTTATCTCCGCACAAAGCTTCTTCTCCATATATTTGAACTATTTCTCCATTCTTTTTATTTCGTTCCTATTTTTCCTTTTTTTAGCCTTAGTGAGGGATTTTCTGATTTTGCAATCCTTCCTCATTCTTTTCGATACTGGAATTCCACTAATAAATGTTACGTCCACTGTTATCTTTAGCTTTAGGCATTACGACATTACAAGCTTCCCTTATTGTTATCTTTAGCCATTTGATTTGAAATCAACGCCTGCAAGTTTTATATTGTGATCAATCGTCCATAGCTTAGCAACTACAAAAGCTTCCAATTTGTCGTAATCACATAATTTCATATTCCACCTGGAAAATGGAAATTTCACAACACGATTCGCTTCATTATGTCCTCTAGTGAACATAAGTATTTCTATATATTGATGATCAGATAAAGTCACTTCATCATTCACACTCTACTTAGTTATTGAATTAACCGCCTTTCCCTAATAAGGCAAACATCCACCGATGATGTCTCCTGTTTTCTAACACACATAGATATTCTCTCATTTACAATTTCCAATCTTAAATCTATCATCCATTTATACAATTTCTCATCCCTCCTATTTATCTTTCTATCCCATGCAATATGCCTAGCATTTAGATCTCCACATAATATAAAAATATTATCACTACATTCCGAACAATTACCTCCAACTTATCCAATAGGAATTTAAATTCTACAAGTTTTCTATTTGTAGAAAAATAACAGTTATATAAGACATAGTTTCCTTGCTTCACGACTATAAAGTTCTCTCCTTTATCAATGATTTCCCTTGACTTGATGCGCATATCCCGTGATCCATATCACGTGATTGCGGCCCGCGGCGAGACATTATCCGCAGAGCCGGTCCACCTATCAACATGGCACGCAGTATGGCTCTGATACTACTGCTAAATCAACTCATCATTCACTATCTTTCTTAGCATTAAGTCTTGTGCCGATCTGTCGTGATTTAATATTAAGTTACACTGTAAAAGTCTCATAATTTAGTTTAATTGCACACACTTCTAATAAAAGCGAATCTCCGCATCTTCTTCTAGAATTATATTCCAATTGTTAGGTATATTTACTCTACTGAGGGGGGTGGGGGACAATTCACATTCATCGCTTCCCGCTCAGTATATAAGGCCTTTCTTGAGGCAAATCGAGCAAATAGTGCGCGATTTGCATTGCCGGATAATATGTCCATTTTCTCTGCAGTTAAAATAGCAATTTGTTCTATCTATTCGGGCATCTATACCGGAAGTGGCTCTTACCCAGACACCGATAACATTGAACTGTACGCTTTTTAAGCATCTCCATTGTTATTTCCCCACCCTATTGTTATTTTTCCACTGTCTGCCAACATTTTCGCTACAGTTAATGGGCCAAACTGGAGCCAAACAGAGCCCATGCCATCTCTTTAATTCTTCCTATTTTGATTTCCTCAGGCTTACAGTGCCAAAGCATAATATCGCTGACTATGTCAGTTACTCCTATTGAATCATCTAGTCCAGATAAGATCATCTCAGCCTTCCGTACTGGTCTGATGATCGTCTAGCACGTCGCTCTCGTAAATCTTTAGTTCCTTTGCCAGAGCATCTGCCTTAAATATTGAATTCTCATCAAAGATTTTCAGGAGAAAGCCTCCCATTATGGCTCTTTTGACCTTCAAATTGTGTACCCCCAAAGCATCTAGAGATACCCTCGTTCTGGCTTCATTCATTATTTCGACATATGTCCTATTTTCCCTTTCCCTAGCAGTCAGTGCGAGCACTGAACTGCAAATGAATATGATAACATGTTCGAGTCTTCGGCGTATACTGGAAATAAGACTGACGGAGGACAATTGCAAATAAAAGAAGGATAAGGAGTCTTAAGAAGAAGGTTAACCAACCTACAAAATCTGATAGAGATACAATAGACAGAATAACAGAAATAGACGGAGGTTTCCTCTAAATTCAGTTAGGAGGCTGCTGACTTCGGCGGCAGAAGTTCCTACTAAAGGCCAACGTCATCCGAACATCCCCTATCCGCATCAATCAGATATCCTCGTTGAGTCTCTCCGCCATTAGGTATGCCTCTAGCCAACAAGCATATATCGATTTCTTTGGCCGAAAAGCCAGCCACCATTGAAGGTAGCTTCTCATGTATCGATAGGAAATCATTATCAATCCGAAACTATCTTAGGTAGGTTTCTTACCAAATGTACCAAGATCACCACTCCTTTTGCTAGTCGCTCGTTGTAATACTTCGCAGGGTGTACCTGTTTTCGCTTCTGTTTTCTCCACATTATCCAATATTTCTCTATACGACAAGGATGCTACTCTCAATTTTTATCCTTTCTTGGAGGAGAAGACATCTCCTCAATTAGCTGCTTTAATGCTTCTTGTCATCCTTCCAATGAGCTTTCCTGCCTTTCCAAGTCAAATGATCTTTGATCTAAAGAATAACAAGTCTGTCAATACTTCTGGCACTTCTATCTACTATTAATGTAATACCTTCTTGTATTAATCTGCTTCCGATTTTTATCCCTAAAATGAGTGCTCCCCGACGCTGTTTGTCTGACATTGTCATCTTTGAACACCTATGATCCTATATATCTCTCTACCTCTATGTTACTCATCAAACTTATTTCTTGGATCTCAAATGAAAAGATTTGTTTAATTTCTCACTCCTCTGTCATGATGTCATACTTTCTTTATTTATTCCTTCGTTATCCATCTTTTCTTTTCCAAACATCTAAATGTTTTGCCCTTGTTCCTTCTTTTCCTTAAAGGAGCACAGCAACCGCATCATCTGCGTGTCAGTAGTACAAGTCTTTAGTTAGAAACTCGCGATGAAATATAAGAAATAGTTTAATGCGCGGGACACCGGAAGCTAAGGTGGAATTTTACGTATTTTCACCCTACCAACGTGGACATAGAATCGGAAGCTTTCTCGGTGGGTTATTCAGAAAAATATCTTACCTAAATAAAGTGCATGTGCTGTCGAAAAAGAAGTTTTACGTGTGAGAATTAACTTTAAGAAAAAAATTGATAGAAGACGTTGAAAATAATAAGTCGCTGATGAAGGAAGCCGTCAAAAGTCGACTCGCGGAATCGGGGAATAATCTAAAGAGAAAAGCCAAAGAAAAAATAAGTTCCCTGAGGGGATCATGACATAAAATATCCGCGAAATCTGCTTTAGTTTCCACTGATGAAAATTGAGATAGTCATAGCAAATTCCTTGTGCATGAAAATATTCAGTACCATCTCCACAACGAAACAGATCGATATTTATAATCAATTCTTGCATTTAAGATTGTTTTTAGCGACGTCTACATGATTTTAGTGTGTAAAACTTCAGCTTTAAGTTGTAAGAAATTGATCAATCACAGTTGAATGTAAAGAAAATAATCGATTTATTTGGTCAATTTTTTATGGTTTAAAGCTTAATACTTAAATTTTACGCCTTAAAATCTTATTGTAGACGCCGCTTAAAGTATAATACATTCTTAAGCTGTAAATCAATTCGATAACTTTTAGCATCAAAAGACATTATATAATATTTAAGACAATTTTAAAATAAAAACGGATTATGAATATCATCTCATGTTTTTTTAGCGTTTTATGATTGGCTTCTCCCTTATGAACAATCCTAGACGGAGTGGGCAGATTTAAAGAGAGAGAGAGAGAGAGAGAGAGAGAGAGAGAGACATACTGTCCATCTGTACATACGCCATGTCTTATCCCTTTCACTATGAGTCCGCGTCGCAGTCCGCCGGAATGACGTTACTCACGATCAGTGACCGCAGGGCGCGATCTGCCGGTCCGCCGCTACCAGGCCGCTGTCGCTGCCGGGCCACCGCTATACTTACCATTTTGTAATTACCATTTTATACTTACCATTTTATATTTACTATCTCTTTTTCTCTTATACGTCGCCATCTTCTTCTAGCACGCAAAGATATTTTTTTTTAATTATTTATTTATTTTATTTTATTTTATTTTATGATTAGAGGAGTGCAAATTTAATGCGTAATAATAACAGTGCTATGTGCGATACCGTCCGCTCGATGCTACGGTCGCGCGCGATGATGTGCGTGCGTACAATACTAGTGCGAAGAAGGATGGAAAGAGAAATGATTAATTGCGGCTGCGATTTTATTTTATTTTATTTTTTATGTAATGCATTATATACAATATTATCTAAAGCTAATATAATTCTCATTCAATATTCAAATTCTTATCGTAAATCTTACGCAAAGTTTTCTGTTTCAAATTTATTCATTACGCAATTTTGACGTAAATAAGTCGCGAAATATTTAAATTTTTTATTATACTATTCGTATATTGACACAGTTCACAATATACGCCCGCGTTTACAAGTCGATTCATTTTTAGGACCGTTTGATTTGATATCTACTAAATTTTCTATCGATCTTCGAAAGAAGATCGACATTTTACTGGTACATTATTAACATAAAACATCGATCTTCTCGATGCAGTATTGATAAAATGTCGATTTTTTTTTATTAATAGAAAATGTAATCGATATCAAATCAAACAGTCTGAAAAATCAATGTCGATTAGATTTCGACTTATGAAGAGCGTGCTCCACACATTGTTCAAGTTCAAGCATAAAAAAACATAGCTAATGATTTCATATTTAAAAAAATACTTATCATAGTGATAATTTTATTGTGCACATCACGTATTTTGACAAATTCAATCACAAAGTCCTGAATCACTAATGACGATGGAGTAGTTGACTGCATTAATCACTCAATATCTGCCCATCGTTAACAATTAATGTCCACGTAGGACAAAGCAGTTACTTCGGGTGTCACCAATGACAATTTCCACGTAGGACATAGGTCCCACGGCGACCCTAATCTCTAGAAATTTGTAAGATGTCAACGCGAATATTCTTCTCAAAATGATATGTAACGATGCTTTATAATGAAGAACAAACAAAAAAGCTATTTGTAGAGAAAAATTTTTCACAAAGATATAACTGAAATACTTACTTGCTCATGTTGAAAGTAAGAATCCATAACGCTGATGATCACCACAAAACGAATCTATTTAAGCGACTGATGCAGTATCATTGCTTCATCTTCTTTTTAAATTTTATCTTCTCTAACGTTATGGGTATTCGCAAAAATTTCAAAAACATGGATTTACCCATTTTATCATCTTTATAAACGAGAAATCTTATAAATTAAAGTTATCTATATTTAATAATAAATGAATCTGTATTATCACCTAAATCCCTAAGAAAATTTTTTTGTTTACATGAATGTTTTGAGCACCAAGTAGTATTGCGATTTAACCCACTGCGGAAACTAGGTTCTCGATTGTGAATCATTTGCTGGAACGATGGACAGTTACGGTTAACTATTTTTACACTGACTTTTCTCAAAAAAATCCTCGCGGATATTTATATACCCATTTCCAATCAATGATACTGCAAAAATGTAAATGTCAATTTTTTGTAATATAAGATTTTTAGACACATTTTGTGAATATATCATCAATGTAATTTAATACAATATCTAAAAAAATGCAACGTTTGCAAATTTACAAGTATTAATGCAACTCTGTTAGCGTAATATAAGAAATTTTTCTAGGACATTCGACAAGTCACATGTTTTGCGATGACATCATCAATGTAATTTGATACTTAATACGTCAAATAATGCACATAATGATGTAATGTGATAAAATTGCAATAAGTTTATTACAATTTTTTAAGATTAGATTTTAGGAAATTTGGGGAGATTATTAATATTTCAGATTGATGCGTTGAAAGTCCGACAAGTCATATCGGCACGCAATTATCATTTCTGAAATTAATTTATTTAAATGAATGAATATATATAATAATAGTTCAACATTTTAACATTCAAACCATAATGGCGCTTCATATTAGGTGTGGAAAAAAGTTCGTGGCGTTTTTTAATGCCATCTAACAGGAAAAACGCCACAAACTTTTTTCCAATATTTAAAGTAATATTTAAAGAAAATAAACCTAATATTTAAAGTAATTTAACATAAACGCTCTTATTTCCAATCTTATTGTTGATAAAATTGACATTGCGACGTTGCCAAATAGCAACATTTGCTAATATACAGCTGCTACAATATGTTAGCGTAATTCAAGAATCTTTTCAAAATGACAATGATTAATATAATTTTATATAAATGCGACATTATTAAATAGTATATAGTAATCATCATCTCAATCCTTCTAACATCTTGACACATGTGTGGTGACTATGTTTATTGTCTTTCCAATCTACTGATGGCATTTTTAATAATGTCTCATTTGTTTCCAACTGGCTATAGTCCTTACTACCTCTTCGATACTGTATTAAAAAGTTGTTTCACGGTATCGATCTAGCGGATCGATGAGCGGCCTCATCTCCGTTTCCCTTCAGGTTTCCTTTACTAAATAGACTTAGACTATCAGGTGTTCGATATTGTTACTGTGGTTAATATGTCAGAAAAACTTCAGAAGTCGGCATACAGAACTGGGGAGGATTTAACTCAGCTAGAATTGATGCGTTTGTTCTCTTTGCTGTTCATGGAATGCGGAGCATCTTCTACCAACGTCACATCTCAAATGCGTCCATATGTCGTCTGTCGACTGCTCGCAATCGTCTATGTCTTGGATGTGTAATTGAAGACTGAAAAAATCAATGCTCTAACTAAATTTGATTTTGGTGCAGTGCATGCGTGCTTTTCATCATACCTTGGTTAACTGAGACATAGTCGTTCTTCCTAATTGGATGCGTTTACAGATTTCCGTCTCGCAGTCTTGGTTATCCACTATCACTTTTAGATATACGAACTTACATAGATTGATCAATATATAAGTTGTTATTCAACATTTTGTTTTTGGCGTTATTTAGACATAGACCATGCCTTATACAAAGTTCTCTGAGTTTTACAAGTATGAAAAACTCCTCTTTGTTTTCAGCAACGTATCATTCGCATATCTAAGATTTGATATTTTCTCTTCACTCATAACTACTGCCATCCCAATCCTTTGTTACCTGTCTCATTATATGCTCACTATATAGGGTGATTTAGAAAAACCTCGTGTTCTTGCACAATCATATTTCTGAATTTTAAGACGAATTTTTATCATACAAAAATTTTATTCGGCGCTTACTTTTTTAGTTATTAAAGGATAAAGTTAGTAAATCACAGGTCGTATAAAAGGTAAGCAGGGGCGGCATCGGGCGCACCCTTTGAAGGGGCTACGAAGGGCACAAAGGGACATCAGCTGTCTAAGGACATAGAGTTATTCTGTTATATATAATAACCGCCTACATACGCGCGCGCTCTCACACACACACACACACACACACACACACACACACACACACACACACACACACCCACACACACACACACACACACACACACACACACACACACCCACACACAC
>Ga0157364_1004224_pt1 | contig 14279 bp, 4 predicted proteins | sample AttsexASBM2_FD_111476 | JGI IMG/M metagenome (GOLD analysis project Ga0157364, IMG submission 111476) | Fungus gardens microbial communities from leaf cutter ant in Ribeirão Preto, State of São Paulo, Brazil - Atta sexdens ASBM2 | ecosystem: Host-associated > Fungi > Mycelium > Unclassified ... | reverse complement strand
CACACCCACACACACACACACACACACACACACACACACACACACACACACACACACACACACACACACACACACACACACACACACACATCTGTAGCTCAGGATGATCCTTTGTAAGGAAAAGCATTTCGGAAACATCATCGGAGTACATGCCCTTCTATATCATCTTATCCTTGTTTAACATTGATGTGAATAATAAGGATAAAACGATACTCGGATGATGTTTCCGAACTCAGCCTAATCTGTGAAATTTCGTTCAAAATTTCCGTTACAAGGATTAGTATTCTCGAGTTCTTCGAGGAAGGTATTTTATATGGTGCTGATATAGCCGACTAAAGGTAAGTTACTGAAATTACTCATTATTAATCGCGTAAATGCATGAGAAACTTTAAACGCGTTTTTCTCAAAACCTTTTTTTTCAAACCGAGCGTATATTTTTCTCACGAACTACTGGGCCGATCGACTTACGCTTTGGCACATATATAAAGTACATATTAGGCTATCGTTTGACCTTTCAACTTTTTGATATCTTCAAAATTACTATTTTTCCAGATCGGTAGAAATGAATATTTTTTAGTAAAAATCAAAATATTTTTTTTCAAAAGTGCCGCCATTTTGTCAATTTTTTTCTCCAATTATTTTTGGATCTATTGGAGATCACTCACAGGGTCATGACCTTGACAATATATGTCTAGGTCAAGGGAGATGCTTCCCTAATATTTATCAATAATTTTTATCAAAAAAATTCGTTTATTTCAGATGATGAGGATGGCAGCAATCACTACGCCCAACCAAAACAAATTTTTTGATCTTTTCATGATCTATGCATTTATTTATAACTTTTATAATTAACAATAAAACGCTTTGTAAAAATTTGAGGTATTATTTCAAATATAGATATATGTAAAATACATAACATTAGCTGATTTAATCATTTTTACAAATTTAATTCCTAAAAATTGTCTCAAAAACGAGTAGTTAAAGAATATCCTTTTAACAACAGTATTTGAGGTTGTACTCACACTACCATGAAATGAGCTACTTAGAATCCTACAACTTTTGTCTAAAACACTTTTCAAGAAAATGCGTATTTTCCAAGAAATTAGCCTACGGTACGATCTATTCATTCTATTACATCCTGCAAATAACAGATTTGGATAGTACTAAGTTAAAAAATTAAAAGTTAAGTTAAAAAGTTATTTAATTTTAACTTGGTTACATTTTAGATACTTAATTTTTTAACTTACATTTTTTCTGTAACTATTAACTTTTAATTTGATTTTCTTGAAATTAACCCTCAGACACAATACGAAGAGATACTGAGTATATAATTTAGTAATTTTATCTTTTATATTATATAATCGTTAGTTGTAAACAAAAATAACCAATAATTCTTTAATGAATATAAAGTGAGAAGGAAAAAAATTATATAAAAATTATATTAAAAAAATACGAAAAATTATACAAAACGTCTTTTTTATTGTTTATTCGAACCAAATCTAACTTTTAACTTTTTAATAACTTTTTTTTAATTATCTTAACTTCTAATTCAATTAATTTCATTATAGATTAACTTGTACCTTAATTAAGTTAAATTTTCAAGATTATTAACTTCAACTTGTCATTAGTTAAAAAAAAATTAATGATATACAAGAGGTCCTCGTATAAGTAGTCACCTTTTGGATCTCGTAAACTGAGATAAATTTAATAAATATGATCTTAAATTAAACGGGTCTAACTAAACTTTATTGTAAGTACAATGCTCACTAAGAAAAATTATTTATGCTATCTTTGCATAATTTTTGAATATAAAGTAAATATTTTATATTAAAATTTTGCATATAAAGTAAATGATAAAGTAAATATTTCGATATAATAAAAGTTGTAGTATCTATTATAACGAGTGCAACGATGAAGTTATTTTACAAATTATACATACAATTAAATCTAAATTTTTTATTAGTAACTTTCTTTATTTGCATTTTAAAAAAAAAAGGTTATATCCAAACAAAATTTTTCTTTTTATTAACATATTATTTCATCTTATAAAATTTCATCTTATAAAATTATTAATTTATTAGACTTCATTATTTATTAAATTCTTATGTAATCAAAAGCTATGAGTCACAATTAGATGACGTGTTGGAAATTTAATATTTAATGATTAAATTAAAAGTACATAAAGACATATAAAACATAATCATACGTTTCAACCTTTTCGAATCATTCTCTTAGTGTACAATTTTATAAAATTAAACAAACTTTAATTTAATCGTCGACATAGCACAGTAACAGTTCTATCACATATTTCTACTCGAAATTTTAGCGATGTTAAAGCGATTTTACTATTCGTCCTCGAATAGTAAAATATTTTACGTTCATATCTCTGATATTATTCTTCCTTCTCCATCCATCTACATTGTTGCAGATAGTAACGCAATTCAAATTTAGTCATTGCAATTTCAAGATTAAAAACATTCTCAGTATCTAGAAAATAATCATTGACTTAAAATAATCATTGACTAATATTATATAATTTGACACACATATTGTATAACTTAAACCAATCTAAATATAAATTATTTGTATCTTTAATTGACCATTAAATATTAGATTGATTTCCAACTCGTTATCTAGTTGCGACTCGTAGCCTTTAATTACAAAATGATTTTTATCATTTGAATCTATACACACACACACACACACACACACACTCTCTCTCTCTCTCTCTCTCTCTCTCTCTCATTATTTTATTAAGTTCTGTTTCCAATTACTGTTAAATCTATAATATTAAATTTAACCTAATGTGAGTTGCGATTTCTCCTACTAAATATACCGTCATTTTGTACTGAAATGATAATTAAATTTGATACTATGTTGTATCAATTTAACACTAATGACACTGTATAGTGTCGAATATATAATATACATTATGTTTGTTTTTAATATACAATAACAATATAATTTAGTATGAGCAGCGGCGACATTAGGTTAAATTTTACTCTTTGACACTATAAATTTTAATAGTGACACGCACGCACGCTCGCACGTATAATTCTTATATTTTTGAGTTTTATATCACAAATTTTTTGTATCTCAAAATGTCGTAGTAAATACCTAATTTAAACAAAGAACTATATTTCTTTCTCTGAATTAATTTCACTTTTAATTTTTAAATTGACTACATAAATCTCCCTCTTAAAACAACCTTAATAAGAACGAATTATGATTATACTTGTCTCGATTTTCCGAGGGATATGTCATATGAACGTTTTTCGATCGAGCGGATTCAATCTTGCGATTGATTAAACTGCAGAAGAGGATCAATTTCGCGCGCAAAGAAGTGACATCGCAAAAAATACGTCAGTCGATTTGAAAAAGAATATGTACTCGCGAAAGACATATCTATGAGAGAAGCGATTCTAGTGGGCGTCCATATTATGCTCTTACAGAAAAGCATGACGTCAGTTTTACGTATTTGGCCAGAAAACGACATATCAAAGCAAAGGATTTCGTGTGTGCGCAACATTGCAAAAGCAATGTCTCTTCACTCGCGCGAATTTCTTGCCACGTTTATCTTTGTCTCGAATATAAATATATTACATACCTATATAGTTACGTCTCACATTGATCACTTATCTATTATTATATTATTACTCCACGGTCGCAAAACGAATGCGTAACGTTCTCGCAATTTTCTAAATTTTTACCGTGTTATCGCATGGAAAAGAAACCGGCTTGTGTTTCAGAAGAAATGATTATTTCAATATTGATTTAAATTCTAGTAAGGACAGACCTTGGGTTCGGGGGAGATCCTATCAGCGCTATTTGCATCATTCTATCTTCATCGTCCATTAAACGTGAAACAAGGATAGTACGACATAAATACGTTACTGACAGCGCGCTCCTCGCAGCCATAATCTAAGCCATAATCTAACGAAAGGAAAAAACTGAAAATTTTCCCGATATGCTATTTTATAAAATAAATCTAATAAATGAAAAGAATAAATTATTCTTACTCAAAAGAAAGTACTTTGAATTTGTTAGCGTTTGATTTAGATACATCGTATCCGATATTTTATTACATAAAACAGAAATAAAATTACAATTAAAAAAAAAAACAATAGACTTACTTTCTCTAAATGTAACTCAACGAAACAAATTTTAATTCAATATATACAAATTAATATATACTGTATATAATAGATGATTTAATCTTATATAACAGATTTATATACATATAAATGGTATGATGTTTCGAAATATCGTTCAAATGTTTCATTATTACAATAATATTATCATAATAAGTGATTTATTAAACGGATTATTTTCTCTTATCCTCTTTCTTTCAATTATATAATATAATGCAATCTACAATTCAATATTCTTCTCAATATCACGTTGTGTATTTTGTCATGATCTTTGCCATGAATCAAGAATCTACTAAAGATTTAAAATTATAACAATGAAACAAAAAAGTAGTAGATTTGAGTGATGATCGAAATATCGTAAGTACTATGTACTTAAAATATTATACCTGTGAATCATTACATTATATTCTGATATTATATTCGGATACGTGAACTTACTAGCTCGTAATCTAAATATTCTTACTTAAAAAAAAAGATAAAATTCCAAGAATATAAAAAAAGAATTTTTTACAGAAAGTATAATTTAAAAATGATACAAAAATTGAATGTCATTGTCGTCATAGTGATATTAAAAGTAATGAAGTCGATCAATGGTAGATAATGTGAATAGATTCTTTAGATAGCTAAATTTAGACAGCTAAATTTATGATAAATTGATAATAGATAACAGCAAAATAAAAAGTGTTTGGTGACACAAGTTAACACAAATGAAATGTTTCATCTTCAACTTTCCTTTTAAAATTCGTATTTTCATCGTATTTTCATTCAGCTGATTAATTTGTGATTAGGCTTAAGCTGATGTAAAAATCGTATTTTTCTAGCTATAATTAATCGCTAAATTGATAGTTTTATAACTATCCTTAAACTGATAATTTATAGAACAACTTTTAAAACTGCTTTTTAATTTTTTGATTAACTTGTGATTTAGATTTGCTCATTAATTCATTTAACTTGATAAAATTATTTTGTTTTGATAAAAATTTATTTTGTAGCTATGATTGGTTACTAAATATTAAAAATTATTCATTATAAAAACACTTCAGTGCCATAGCTAGAAAAATACAATTTTTATATTACCTGCATTCTATTTGATGCTCTTGAAATCATTTCCTTGTTGATTATTATAATGTTAAACAAGGACAAATGATGCTAAGAACTGTGAGCGCCAAATAGATAACACAATTATTATCATCGAATTAAGTGAGATTAAAACCTATGGCATGCTCATGATGCTTGGTTTCTTAATGAATTCCTTATGTCTTAGAAGCAACCAATTAGCACTATTCGGAATAACGTAGAATAACGTTGATTGATTGCTTCTATGACATATTCTCTATTTCGCAATCGTTTTTCGTACCATGTGATTTCAGGACTTTAGGAAATTATTAGAATTCCACTACATAAATCGCAGACTTTTCAATATCAAAAAATAATTTCCAACGAGCGAGCAATCCAGCAGGAAAATAAGTATTGTGTGTCACAGATGTAGACTGCCTTCTAATGTTCATTAGAATAATATTCTGTTCTAATATTCATCACAGTACTGAAAATTTATAGTACATGTTACACGAATAGATTTTTAGTATTGGCAATATATATCAGAACGCAACCTGTATGCTTAGTTTCAATTTGCTCTGACTAGACGCTCTACTCAATGATCTATTCTTTTTATCTGAAAAAGCTAAACTGTATAAGAAATACCACTAAAAAGGATAGATTTGAGTTAGCAAATCGCAAACATGCTGCAAGTCTAAATCACAAATTAATCAAATAATTAAAAACCAATAGCAGAATTCTCTAAACATCTTATTGATGACTATATATTAACCAGTGATAACAGGATAATCCTGGGTCTTTATTCTATAACTGTTCTATAACTATTCAATAGGCATGTGTAAAACATTACAGAATAGGGGCCCTAGAAGAAAGCGCGGTTGTCATTGGCTGTCATTAGTTAACGATAGTGACAACTATCAATAAAACGTTTGGAGAGTCCCACAACATATACGAGACATATAATCGACATACAAATCATTTTATCCTTCTTCACATTCAATGACTGCGTTCAGCAGAAAAAAACAGTTTTGCAACTGTTGTAAAATTCTTGAACATATGATTAGTTTATAGTTAGATTCAATGAGGAACTAAGGGCAGCACTAATCATATTAAAGAATTTTACAATAGTTACAAAACTGCTTTTTCTGCTAAACGCAGCCAATGATCTACAAAGATAAAACGATACTTGGGTCGATTGTTTCCTCGAACAAAAAAAGCAGTCTTTGTTACTTAATAAATGTCAAAAAAAATAAAATGATATTTATTGTGTCGACTTATATCTAAATGGAAAGCATTACAGCATTTTCAGCCCAGTTTTTCATTTTCTGATTAACTTGTAATTAGGTTTGACCCGATATTTTATCTAATGGATTTCATATGTGATGATGTCATGGGTGAAGCTCATTGGATGTTAATCATAAGTTAAGCAGACAATGAAAAATTGGGTTTATGTACATACTTACTGTAACCTCTGGATTATACTTTCAGTCTACATCGTATATAAGCGCGTTTTATTCAACAAAAAATAGTGAGCTCGTTTTCTTTATTCTTATAACATTTTACGCCAAGATGCTTTGGCCAATGATATAAAATGTACAACGAGTATCTTCGACACGATAGTTATTTAATTAACATAAATCGAACGTACGAATGCTCGATACATTCAATATTTTTTGTTAAAAATATTTTCTTCGTTCATTAGTTCCTAGACGGTTTGCATACATGTAAAAACGCAAAAAGTTTGTAGTAAAAAACGGAACGAAGAGTATAACTATGCGCCAATTGATTTCACGATTGCATAGAATTCTGTTAAGTCTCCTTCAGAACTTACCAAAAATGGCTCCTGTTCGTTGCACGTTAATCACTACAATCGCACTCCTTAATCAATTTTAATAATCCAAAGAAAACCGTTTTGTTTCTCGATTGAAGAGAAAGTGTACATTCACAATAAAAGTAGAGAAACGCAAAAATATCATCAAGTTGCCTCAAACAAAGGTGATATATGTACAACGCGGACGGTGTTTCGACTTTTCTAGACGTGGTACATCATGGATACATAGTTACATACAGCTGTATTCACAAGTATGACTTGAACTGACTTCAAGTGGCGTCCTCTCAGAAGAAGTGTGTAATCATGGACTAAAAGTAACGATGTCGGATTTCGATTCAATGCATCGATCTTTTTTCGCATTCAAAAATCGATTTCTGAGAAATTCGATTCATTGCCGATTCAATTTTTTTCAACTTGATTGGAGATCACAGAATAATAAGATCAAACTCAAGCAACCAGTTACGAAAAAAATCGAAATCACGGTTCCGGAAAAGCGCTGAATACCAAACAAAGTGGTTTGTTTTTCTTTCTTTCCATGAAATAAAGAATTCTAATTAGTTCGATTTCTTATGTCTATGTGTTATGCGTTATGCAAGAGTCTCTTCATTTTCTTCTACAAAGCACATGTAAGGATATATCCACATAAATTTTGCATACTCACATAACGTATGCATAAAAAAAATTATCCAATCGCATTTCTCCTATTAAGACACATGTAAAATGTGATTGGATAATTTCCTTTATGCATACGTTATGCGGCTGTCAAGTGTGGATGTATCCTAGAATGGGGAGGAGGATATATCCTAAATTGTAATTGGATAATTTGCTTTAGGGTGCGATTATATGTAGCGCGGTAAAAAAATAAGGAAAATTTTACTCGAAATTATAGTACACGTGACGTATACTATAGCACATAGAATAAAATCTTCGGAGAGAAGTTTTGGAATGTAGCTTAAGTAACTATAGGAACTGCGCAAACTGTGCCACTTGTTTCTTTTCCCTTCTATTATTCTATCCCTCCCCCCGCTCCCTACAAAGTTATCACACAAGATTTCGGTCCTAATTCGCCGCATGGTACTGTGATCTTTTCCTTGGGTCGGAAAACCAAGCAGGGGATTAATGAGAAATGTGACATGCCCTTTTTTTATTACTGACAATTCTATTAAAATTGTATTTGAAATCTCATTTACTATATATTTTTTTAAATATGACTAATTCTACTTTTATTCTTGATAATGGTGCTTGTACGGCAAAAGTTGGTTTAGCCAACGAGACACCCAAGTAAGTACTATTATTATTTAAAAGAGATGCTTACGTTTCAACTGACTGAAAAATGGTGTATTTATTTATTAATCGATGAAAATATTTTAGATTTGTTCCAAATTGTATAATGAAAGCAAAGAGTGAACGTCGCAGACCTTTCATTGGAAATCAAATCGAAGAGTGCAGGGATGCTTCCGGACTATTTTATATTTTACCTTTTCAGAAAGGTTATCTAGTGAATTGGGACATTCAAAAAACTGTATGGGACTATATGTTTTCAAAAGACTTATGTTCGGTTAATTTAAATCAGTTATCTGTGATAGTGACCGAACCTATATTTAATTTTCCAAGTATTCAAGAAGCTATGACAGAGATTTTCTTTGAAGAATACGAATGTCACAGTCTTTTAAGAATAAATGCAGCAAGTCTTTCGTGTTATAATTATAGAATGGAATATCCAACTACAAAATGTTGTATAGTAATAGACAGTGGTTATAGTTTTACACACATTATTCCTTATGTTAATGATACAAAAGTAAAGGAAGGAATACGAAGGATAGATGTAGGTGGCAAACTTTTAACAAATCATCTGAAAGAGATCATATCTTACCGTCAGCTGCATGTTATGGACGAAACATATGTAATTAATCAAGTGAAAGAAGATTGTTGTTTTGTATCACAAGACTTCTTTAAGGATATGGAACAAACCAGATATAAATTAGAGAATAATATTATTATTAAAGATTATGTTTTGCCAGATTATACGACTCTTCGACGTGGATATCTTAAAGACCCTGAGCCACCCAACGAGCAACAAATATTACGTTTGACTAATGAGAGATTTGCAATACCAGAAATATTATTCCATCCATCAGATGTTGGCATTCGACAAATGGGTATTTCAGAAGCCATTATGGATTCCATAAAAGCTTGTAGCGAAGAAACATGGCCTCATTTTCTATCCAATATTATTCTTACTGGTGGTAATACAAAGTTTCCAGGATTTAAAGACAGAGTGTATAAAGAAGTTAGAAGTTTAGCTCCAGCTGAATATTCTGTCAATGTCTACTTACCACAAAAGTATTTTATATATATATGTATATATTACATTTGCTACTTTTTATTTTATGAAAAGTTTAATAAGACTAATAAGATTCTTTCAATTTTTAGTCCAGTTACTTATGCATGGTTTGGTGGGAAAAAACTTTCAGAAGATACAATATTTCCTAATCTTTTAGTGACAAGAGAAGAATATGAAGAAGAAGGATCATCTCTGTGTTTTGAAAAATTTGACGTATAATTTTGTTATATAATATCTATTATTATAAAAGTTTTGATATAATTAATAAATACTATTAATCAGTATAAAAGTATATAAATATTTCAAAAAAATTTTTATTTTATATCAAATTATGAAAATTAATATTATATTACATATCTTAAACAATCTTTTTATTAATATGAAATTGCTATCATTATTAAAATATTATATTTTTTACTAAAAAATTACTTTGTAACAAACATATAGATAATTATTTTATAAATTATAAGTACAAGTAATTTTATATATCTACAACAGAGTATATATATAGTATAAATATAAAAGAAGTTTAACATTTTTTAAATGCCTGTCTTGAATTATCTTCAAATTGATTTCATCTCTGCCATTAATTCTTCTAAACTTAATCCTGTAGATTCAGGAATAGTTTGTTCTTCTGAATTGATTGCATAGATAGGTGTTGGTACAGTATATGCATGTCGCACACCTGGAGTTGACAATATGCTTGCTTTTTCATCCGAATGATCACTTCGTTCATCGACCAAGCAAATTCCTATTAAGAGAAATATTTAAAAATTTAAATATTGTTCGAAGATGTAAATAAGATGTTTTAATTGTAATTACAAATTAATAACTAATGCGAGTTGATGTGCAATTATGCATGCGATTAATTCAAATTTTTTAAAATACATATAATTTTTATATAATACAGACCTTCAATTGAAAATTAATAGATTGAAACTATATTGGAAAAGGAGAAGGGACAGAGAGAATTAGTTAATTAATTACATATATATATATATATATATATACACACACACAATTATTTGTATATATTATTATTATAATGTATATATTATTTGTATACATTATTTGTATACATTATTTGTACTTTAAAATGTAATTAGTTGTACACACAACCATGGTGGAAGAAGTCACCATACTCACAACCATACTCTAGACTCGCATTGACCATCGATTTGTAACTACAGTTACATCGTTACATATTAATGGGTCAAATAAAAAAATTGTTTTGAAAATATTTCAAGTAGAGATTGCAACTATCCATATTTACACACAGATACACGCACACAGATTGGGGTATTTTAATCGTCCCAGAGATATCTCAAAAACTAAGAGAGATATAAGAAAGTTTTATATAAAAGTTGTAGATTTTCTTGGGGGAAAGAAGGTAGAAATAACAGATTTTATACATAGAGCATTACCAAGATTAGATCAAGATCAACATGAATTTTTTAAGGAACTTATTTTTTATTGTATATTCTTGTAGCTGAAATCGAGACATTTTCAAAACACTAAAAACAAAATATTTTTTCATTAATCTCTTGTTCTATGATTTAAGTTCCAGCAATGGTGCGTATCATCATTGTTTACGTTTGGCCCGATTGATTTTCATGGCTCTCATCTATGATTATTTATGTTTGGTCCGATTTCCTTATTGTAAGCGAAGAGGTTAAGCACTTTTCGAGTTATAAAACTTGACAATTACTGTACTGCTGACATTAGCATTACCCAAGATGTACTACATGGAGGTTGCTCAGTTAGATTTAATCTGTTGTGTGTGCATATGAGCATATGTGCATGTGTGGGAGAGGAAAAGTTACACTTTTCGATTGTTTGAGATGCTTTATTGATAAGGACTCACATAAATCAAGCATCCTAAAATATCCGTTATATCAATGTCGTTCATTCTGGATAAGCATAGAAATGTATTAGGTATGGGAAAAAGTTCGTGGCGTTTTTTTAATACCATCTAACGGGAAAAACGCCACGAACTTTTTCCCACACCTAATATGTTAATCAATCTGGAGCTGGTTGATCATCAATATAATCAGTACAATAATGAAACAAGAACAGGATATGTGTAACTTTTGATTCCCCTTCTCTTCCCCCACACATACGCATGTATATACATGTTCACACACCACACAGATTACCTCCACATGGTATATCTTGAATAATGTCAGCAGTACAGTAACTGTCAAGTTTTATAATTTGAAAAATGCTTAATGAAAAAAATACTTTTTACTTATTATGTTTTGAAAATGTCTCGATTTCAGTTACAAGAATATACAATAAGAAATAGTGGTTTCTATTTAAAAACTTTCTTTTCCCCCAAGAAAACCTACAACTTTTATATAAAACTTTTTTCTATCTCTCTTAATTTATAAGACTCATATACCGAACGCGCTTTTATTAATAAAAGCGCGCTTTTATCTCTAAAATTCTGTAATATGCGTAATGTAAATTGTAGCATATTAGCGCGCTGACATCGTTGTAAGTGCATTCTGAATATGGGTCTAAGATATCTGACTGGGGCGATTAAAATGTCTTACCTTGTATACACAGAGTGTCTTAAAAGTTTTTTGCCAAGTTTTTATGTAGATAGAGCGGACTGAGTCGAAAAATCCTGTACCAATTTTTTCAATAATTAATAAGATATTAATTAAAAAATTATCAAATATTGGTCTACAATAATTTTTTACTCAAATACTATCAACTTTACAGAAAAACTGTAAAAGATAAAAATCATTCATTTTCTTCTCATAGAACTCTAAGAATTTTTTCAGAGTTTTTCATCAACTTTTTAGTACTGCATTTTCTTATTTTTATCAACATGAGAAAATACAGTATTAAAAAATTCTGAGAAAATTCTGAAAAAATTCTCAGAACTTTGTGAAAAGAAAATAAATAATTTTTGTCTCTCATTGTTTTTCTGCAAAATTGATAGTATTTGATAGTATTTGAGTAAAAAATTATTGAAAAAAATCAATATTCGATTTTTAATAATTAATATCTCATTTCATTGCGAAAATTGCAAAATGATACAGGACTTTTCGACTCAGTTTAATCCATTCTATCTATACAAAAGCGATTGGCAAAAAATTATAGAGACATACCCTGTATATGTATACATGTGTGTGTACGTGCGTGCGTATATTTTATATACCCCATTTATTATCTTCATGTACAGGTTTCTCAATAATAGCAATTTGATTCTGTTGGATTTTTGGCTTTGCCAAATATTCTTTTTGCCTTTGTTTACAATATTCATCATCACAATTTGGATTTGGCCGCAAAGTCATAATAGGAAAGAAGTCTTCCATAGCATTGTAACCTAAATAATGAGATATTTTGCCAAATTTTAGTAAAAACTTTAAAGTATTTTGCACCAAAAAGCCTGCTATGATACCCATCGTAGTAGGTAATGACGCAGCACATACTCCTTCACGTTTCAAGATTTTCTCATCAATGCTAGATGCTACAATCAAAGGTGGAGCACACTGAAAATTCAAATGTACTATTAAAATAACCGCAGAATAATTTTTATAAAGTTTATAGAATTTTTTTAAATGAAATTAAAAATCAGTGATTTTCAAAAATACCAAAAGATTTGCAGATTATTACTGTCATGTTTTTATCCATTGCTAATGCCAATGTTTTGCCCTTATGAAATGAATGATAGGATTTACGAAATAATGGATAATCGCAATGATTGACATTAGCAATAGATAAAAACATGGCAACAACTCACAAACTAACTTTTAAAAATGATGAATGAAAGTCTGGCGTTAGAAACAGCGTTATAGAGTGATTTTTTGTGATATGTCAATAATTTGTTTTAAGTGGTACACAAATATTTCTATTGAATTAACAAAAGCTTTTTGAAAAAAAAAAGCTTTATTCAAACTTCAAGCATTTATTTCCTACTGTTCTTATCATAATGCTTCTATACATGAAAGATGTAAAACTAGATCAAGTTAAGAAAAGTTAGTTTTTTTTCTTAACTATCTAATAATTACTTGAGAAATGGATATATTATTTTTTTATATAATTTGCAAATATATAGGGTTTCATTTTAAGTGATACAGTCGATTATCTTGAAAATGAAATATTTTCGAAAAAAATATTTCATACGAAAGCTATAGAATTCTAAGTCGTGTGTTATATAGTAAGTAATGTTAGTATGACTTTAAAATGTTGTTTAGATTACATTAAAATTATAAAAACTTTTTATTACATGTTCTTACACTTGATTAAATATTCTTAAAGAGAACTTTTAAAAATACAATAATGAAATTGTTTTTAAGTACTTCCGAATTGAGGTTTTAAAGTAAAATTCTATTGACATTAGCATTATCCAATGCATTCGGCTGACTTTCTTTGAATATTGAATAATAAACAACTGTGTATTTTCTTTATATCGATTAATTCAGCTCATTGTCCTTTGCATAAAAGTATTGTCAAAAAATATTAATAGTTGAGACATTCTAGATATATTTCAATATGTTTCAGCAGTGTCAAACTAAACTATTAAAACTAATAAACTACTTAATTTATATAATTAGAAGAATCATATTAAATAAAAAAAATTATATATTTTCATTTTTTTTTAAATAGCCTTTAAAATATCGATTTTTTTCGAAAACTAATTTTATCATTATTCGTCCCTGTTTAGGCCATAAAACTTTTGTCTTTGAAATGTTTGTCTGATAATTAAAATGGGACACTGTATATGTACGACACTGTGTATATATATATATATATATATATATACTGTGTATATATATATATATATATATATATATATATATATATATATATATATGTTTTTTTATTTCTCTCTAAAACTTTTTTTTTTTTATATAAAAAAAAATATGAATATAATAAATTAATT
>Ga0157364_1004223_pt1 | contig 14280 bp, 10 predicted proteins | sample AttsexASBM2_FD_111476 | JGI IMG/M metagenome (GOLD analysis project Ga0157364, IMG submission 111476) | Fungus gardens microbial communities from leaf cutter ant in Ribeirão Preto, State of São Paulo, Brazil - Atta sexdens ASBM2 | ecosystem: Host-associated > Fungi > Mycelium > Unclassified ... | reverse complement strand
TTCCTGTTGATACTTTTCATCATCTGTCAGTCATCATACCCTTATACTGAACCTCTGAAACACTATTCAGCCACAGTATCACAACCAGTGAGTATCTTATTTGTGATAGTTCTTCTTTATCTGCTACTCATCTTCTCACAATACTTTAACTCCTGCCTTCTTTATCTCTTCTACTACTGTGACTACTTCTTCATCCTTTTTCCTAGCTATTTTTATTTTTTCTAATATTTCTACTTTAGATTCTTTTATTACTACTTTGGCTAAACTACAAATCTATTGTTCTTTAATTAGTGTCTGGTTGTTCTTTCTATTCCTATTTTCCAGTCTAGTCTTCTACTAAGTTTATCTGCCTTCTTTATTTTTGTTCCTGTACATATTTCAAAGTAAGGTTGAATCTTGATAAATATAACATCCAATGAACTTGTCCTCTATTTAACTTTTATGCTTTTGTGAAATATTTTAAGCTTTTGTGATCAGTCCAGACCTTGAACTTGAACTTTACATCTTCTAATAAATGTCTTCAGTTTTTCAATTCTCCAATCACTGCCAACATCTTCTTGTCATGAATCTTGTAGTTTCTCTCTATCTTATTTAGAGATTTTGAGAGAAAAGCTATAGATCTCTATTTTCTGTTCTCACATTCCATGGATAAAACTTCTCCTATCACATAGTCCAAATCATCCACTTCCATCCTCATTTTTTTGTCTCATTCTGGCACTGCTAACACTAGTTCCTTTGTGAATCTCTTCTTCAACTTCTCAAACATCTTTTCCTGTCTTTCTGTCTAATCATACTTCTGATATTTCTCTACCAAATCATGTAATAGTCTGGCTATTGCTGCAAAATCTTTAATAAACTGCCAATAATAATTGGCTAATTCTAAAAACTTCTGTACTTCTTTTAGAGTTGGCCAGTCCAATACTTCCTTCACTTTTTCTTTTTCTATCTTAATTCCCTTTGGTCCAATCACTACTCCTAAGAATTCTGTCTTTCTAATCTTCCACTTGCATTTTTCTGTTTTTACATATAAACCATTTTCTGCTAATCTCTTCACCATCTCTTCTACAACTTCATTGTGCTCTTTCTCCTTCTTTGTTCCTACTATAACATTATCAATGAAATTTGCTATTTCTCCAGTATTGATTAAGTCCCATAGAATCTTATTCATCATCATTTGAAATGTTACTAGAGAGTTTGTAAGTCTAAAGAACATTACAGTTGGTTCAAACAACCTTTTTGGAGTTATGAACACTGCCTTCCACTTATCTCCCTTCTTTATCTATATATTATTGTAATCCCATCTCAAGTCCAATTTTGTAAATACTTTTTGTATACCTATGTTTTCTACAATATCCAAAACAAGAGGCAAAGAGTAGTTATTCTTAATAGTCCATTCATTTCTTACTGTCATTCTCCCCTACAAAAGATACCAGTACTGTTTAAGATAATTTCAAGGATCTGATATACCCTTTTCTCAATTGCTCTTCAATGAACTTGTACACCTCTCCTTTCTTCAAAAACAGGTATATCTTCCCCTTTCTTGGTATGAGCCCTTTATTTATCTCAATCACATGATTTCACAACTTCTTCATTGGTATCCTCTCACTCACTTTCTTTCTAAAAACATGGATCCATTTGTGAAATCTTTGAGAAACCAATTTCTTGGCCTCTTCTTTGTACTTTACCACTATTACCTCTTCATCCCAAATCTCCCATTTCTCTACTACTTTCTTCACTTCCATTGTTCTTTCTTTCTTTGGTTTTTTTCTCTTCTTTTCTTCTTTTGCTTCTACTATCCTAGTTTCACCTGCTTTGGTCTTCACTGATTACCATACTCTTCTGGACATCTCATCATTTTCACTTCTTTTATTTTCCAGTCAATTTCAGGATTGTGGTATGCAAGCTACAGCATTCTTAAAATTACACTCTACTTTTGTCTTCCAATCACATTAATCTCTGTTTTCTCCCTATACCTCTGGTAATGAATATTCACCTCTACTGTATGCTCAATAGGTCCCTTCTTGTTAATAGAACCATCTATTTCTCATATAAATAGGTCTTTCTATCTTTTTCAGTTTGAACTCCTGCTTCTTAGCAAAATTTGAACTCATAACTGATCCTGTCACACCACTATTCAACAACACCTTCACTGTCACTCTCTCTTGCATATCAATTTTTTCCAGACCAATTTTCACAGTAAATTCTCTCAACATGTCCCTATTGTCCATGTTGTAGCAGGATTTATTATATATTACTCTAGAGAGTATTATAAACCTATTGTAGTTACTAGAGCCTAGTCAAGAACTACCAGACTTTATTTTTCATTTAAATTAGCTACATTGTTTGAATTGTCCCCATATTCCAATTTTTTCCTTGTCTTATAATTCTCTAATTCTTACAATTCCTTATGATATGACCAAAATCTCCACAACTATAATGATTTCTCCCTCTATCTATATCCATGGCATATAAGTCTTGGATAGGCACAAACTCTGCCCACTATTATGGATATACCATAACTATATCTGTTCTCTTCACTCCTTCCATTGGTATAGGCCCTGCCAGTATCTGCTGCTGAACCTTCTGCATTTTGGGCCAAACTTGGAGCTGAGACAGTCATTGTCCTTATACTCTACCAAAAGTTACTGGTGTATTTATCATTTGAGCCAGTGCTTCCACTTTTCTTTTTTGCTTCAACCTTTCTTTCTTCAATGCCTATTCAAGTTTACTACCCTCTCATACCACTGCTTAATACTTTTTAGAAGTTATTCTGCCTCCATCAATTTTCTTCTTATTACTCTATTCATCCCTCTCTTAAATTCTTCCACCAACAGTCTTTCTTCACATCTACTATTTCTTGCTGTCCTTTTAAACTCTTGTACAAATTCTTTCATTGTCTTTTCTCATTGCTTTACCTTCTTTAACTCTGCTACTGTTATAAGATGAGAGTGTAGACAGACTTTAGGTAGGGTTAGGGTTAGGACAGTAGTAATTATTAGTCTACAACGGACAAAGGGTTAGGAGATAGGCACGTGACCTAGAAGTCATGTGATAGAGTCTAGAGCGGTCTGGAAGGACTTAGGGTCTAGAAGGATCAGGAAGAGTCTAGAGATAGAGTTAGGGTTAGGAGATGACATCAAGGGACATGGGTTCCTCATGGTGTACATATGTATAGCGGAGATTAAAGGTATGACGTCAGGGCACATGTGGGAAGCATGGTGGCCTTAAGGTAGACGCATGGAGGATGAGTAATGGACATGAGGTAGAAGCATAGTGGATGGACATGAGATAAACATATTGTTGTAGCACGGACCACATGTAATTTATATAAATAGAGGAGCAATGCAGTGAGGGCTCCTTGTTGAGTTCTCTTGTAATTCTCTCATTCGTTACTTGATAGCCCTACTGAGAGCTTTGCTAGTTGTGAGATCATTTGTCCTTGAGTGACGAGTGGTTGCTACAACAGCTACCTTCATCATCTTATTATCTCCTCTACTGGATTCTTCTTTCAAATCTAACAAAAGCTCTCCTACTGTTGCATAGCTCAAGTTTCTACTCTTTAAATATTTTATAATGTTTTCCTTTCAGATATCTGCTAACCCTCCCTATACATATGATAAAACTCATTACACTTGCTCTTTTACTAAACTATTTCTTATCCTTATTCTGATAAGTAACTTACATGCTATAAAAAACTTGCTATCTTCCCTGCTTTCTCATTGAATGTTGGTGGCTTAGTCATGTCTATATCAGAATTAATAACAGTGGACTTAATAATTTTTATTTTACTTTCTAGTTTTTCTTTTCTTTTCTATTTTACTTTCTTTTTGAACTTAGGGTTAGGAGTTAGTGTAATATTACACATGACTGTTACAAACAGTTATAGTCATAGGTTGCATGATCATATGTTGCATGGAATATTATAGAAGGTTCTAGAATAAGAAAACATTATATAGTATGTTTTATATATGTTGACCTTAAGAAAAATGTATAGCCTTTTAGAATAAGCTAAAGTTAGTGTAGCATGGACTAGTAGTCTAGCATATACAAGGTAGACAATCTTGTACTTGGAACTCCATTGAGTTCTCTTATGATTACTCAATCCAAGGTTCTTACTTTCAACCCATTCTAAGGTCTTGAGTTTGTAATAGTTTATATTTAATCTAGTGTTAGGTTGAGAAGATACTGCTGCTTTTTTTTCTCCTAGACTTGCTTGAGTAATCAGTACTTGTAAGACAGCTATTTGCTCTTATTGTTGTCTAATTAACTATTTCAAATTTATTAAGCTATATTAACTCATATTGTAGTAAAATAGTAGTAAATCAACTAAAGTGGATGATAATGAAATAAGAGGTAGTATAGAGAATAAAAATGTATATAAAGATAGGGTAGAACCAGTGCTGGTTTCTTTTTCCAACTTATAGTCCAAACTCAACTCAATCTTTATAGATATTAGCAGTACCCTTCTTGTTTGCCTCACATTATCTACTGACTATCTAAATGACCAACTACTGCTCTAGATATATATATATATATGAATATTTCTAAGAAGAGAATGCCTACTCTAGATAGTGTTATAGAAGCTCTCACCATTTCCCTATATAGACTGGTTACAAGTAGACTAGTAATATAGAGCTACTATGTGAAAAAAACTATTTAACACATCTACACAAGGTTTTATGTTTACTAAGCACTAGTAGATTTTGATGCAAAATGAACAACTAGGCTTCTCTTGCTTAACTAGTACACTCTTTAAGCCTAGAGTTCAGCTATTCTTCTTGACCAAAGAACAGTATTACTTCTAGTTGAGAATAATGAGATGTCAAAGTTGAAAGCAGTGAACTCTATTTATTTTTATTCTCTTTCTTCATTTTTATTTTATTTTCAATGTATTTTCATTTTTCTATTTTTAGAACTTAGGGTTAGGATTAGAGTGATGAGATCACACTGCCACATAGCATGTCATATTAGATATCACAGACACAAGTTATGAGATGTATAGAAGGAAATTCTGGAAGGATGACATCATACAATGTGTATAATACACATTGACCTTATAGCATACACATGGTCATTTAGGGTAGGCTAGAAGTAGCTTACACAGACTATTAAATATTAGTATATAAAATAAACAATTCTATAAAGAGTTCTCTATTGAGTTTCCTTGTGTAAACTCTATACAAGGTTCTTTCTCCTGATCAGCTCTAGGATCTTGAGTTTGTAACATGAGAGAGGAAATAAAAAAAGTAGAGAAGGTCTTGAATTGGGCAGTTTCAAGAAAGAGTATCTAGTTTTAATATTATAACTTAAAACTCAGAGTCAAGTCAAAAGAAAAATCTTGTATAGAGATTATACAAGAGAACTTAATGGAGTTCTAGTTACAAAGTTTTTATCTTATATACACTTGGTTGATAGTCTATGCTATACTAAACCTAGCCTATTCTAAAAAGCATATATACTATATACCACTAATATATGGTATAACATCATTATTCTGGAATATTTTACCATGTTTTATGTGATATGTGATCATGTGACATTACACTAAACTCTAATCCTAGGTTCAAAAAATAAAATAAATAAAAATAAGAAATAAAATGAAAATAAATAGAGTTTACTATCTTCAACTCTAATATTAAGGACATAATATATGACTTTATCAGATACATGTATAAAATGATAATACAAGGTCTCAAAGTCCAGGTGCCTTATTGTAAGACTCACAGAATTGGGAATATTATATATTATGACTTAAGATTTAGTGACTAGTCAAAAAAAATCTTGTATAGGATTTACACAAGAAAACTCAATAAAGTTCCTAAGTATAATATATTCTACTTATATACACTAGACTGTTGGTCTGTGCTACACTAAACATAGCCTACCCTAAAAAACATGTATACTATATACTGTTAATATATAATATGATATCAATATTCTAAAATCTTTTATATTCTTCTGTAATATATGATTGTGTAACTATGATTTTGTGATAGTTACATGTGACATGTGACCAATGTGTGACACCATATCATATAGTGGAATGTTATGCTAAATCCTAACCTTAAGTTAAAAAAAGGAAAATAAAAATAAAATAGAATTTATTATTCATAATTCTGATATTACATTTAAGAATGTGAGTCCTCATAATTTGGATATTGCTCAAGTTAATATGTATCAAACATGTTATAATAATATTATTCTTTTCAGAACTTTCTACCACTTTCTATTGTGATATGTAATCACAACAAAGAATGATTGAATTGATTAAAGATATTGTCCCAAAGATTAGAAGTAGCCAATAGAACAGCATCATCAAACTTATTACAAAAAGTAGAATTAATTTTATTATCTTCTACTCTCAATATAGACTAAAGAATTTGTCCAGTAGAAAGAAGACACATCTGTATACCAGATATACAATATACTGGTCATATTTTTAACATAGTAACTTTAGTAGTCTCTTTCTCAGATGTTGTAGTAACCACTAGTCAAGATAACCAATAGACCACTTAAGTACACTTATAAATAAAGTATCTTATGAGGATTACAAGAAAACTCAACAAGGAGTCCCTGATACATTCTTATACTATTTATACAATAAATACATGATCCATGTTAGCAATAAATAACCCTATTCTAAAGTATATATATATATTGTCCACGAATTTACTATACTATTACCACAAGACAAACATGTTACAACCATGCCTTTAATATCATTGTTTCAGTTTCTTTTACTATGTTCCAGACCTATAACATTATCAAATCAAGAAAAATGGATAAAAATAAAATAAAATAAAAATAAAATATTAGAGTTCAAGCATACCATGACATCAGAATCAAATATTTCATATTGAATTAGAATGGTACTAGAGACAACTATAAATAATGGTACTTTGAAGTTTGTAGTCTATAATTTCATAAAAACTACTATGAGGTACTTTCTCACTCTTACATAAGAAACACAATATTTTTTCATATTTAGAGAAATTCATAGTAATAAGTATGTAAAGCAAAATAAATCTACTTTGACTTGAGACCATACATACATGCTTTTCTCTACTTGACACTATAAAGTTCTTTATTGTAATAACTATATTAGTACAGAGTTAGATGGAATGAGTTAAGTAATTCAGTAAATTGTTAATCTGTAAGAAGAGGAGCATATATAGCTGGTTGCCAAGAGTCTAACCATCCAATTTATACCCATCATTACTCTCTAGAGAAACTGCATAGTTGTTATTATCTATCCACTTTCTAGGAGTAGCTATTGTAAGTAAATCAATATCTATAGGAGAGAGATCTTTAGCAGACAGTTTTACATTTCTAGAGATTGATGTCTCAATAGATGGGCCAGGGAACTTTTTCTCCGAGTGCTTCTTGCAGAATTTGAGTGCTTGCACTTTTACTTATATTTGGAATTCTTGAGTAAGATTATTCTAAGAAGTGTATACTGTAGAAATATAATTAGCAAGTTGAGAGACTACAACTGAAGACTTAGAAATGAGAGTGCAAATTGGTAGAGGAATAGTGGCCATGCTTACAAAGATAATAGCATTATATACCTAATAGACATTGCTATCATTATCATTTTGATCCTTGTTTTATTTGCTTGGTAAGTATTACTATCTTTTCTACCTTGGTTATTTTTCTTTTTTCTCTTTTGCTGTTCAAAAGAACCCTTACTTTGCAATTGTTACTGCTCTTATAGACACTATTGTTGTTATTGCTATTGAGAATTCTTTTTTTACTAAGAGGTTTATTTCTATATAAAATGCTAGAGTAGTAGGCAGCATTAGCAGTATTAGTCTGCCTAGAGAATTCTGCCTAAATAGTAGAATATACAATATCCTAAGTAAGTTAGAGATAGATATATGAGAAAAAAGAAGAGAGATAAAAATAGAATTCCATAAGTGAGAGATTGCAGATAAGAAAATTATTACTCTCAGAATAGAAGAAACATCACAATGATTCTCATGAAGTCTTATATAGAGAGAATTAAGCTTAGAAATCTGGGAAGTAAGATTCCAATCACTAGAAATTTGAAATGTAATTGTTTTCTAGTAGTTAGCAAAAACTAATAATAGACTATTCAACTTATATTAAAAAATTTTATATCAACTACCTAATTAGTACTACTGATTGTGGGTCAAATGATTAGTAAGCAGAATACTTTGCAACACAATTGGCAAATAGTCTTACAAAAGACTTTGTAGATATTAAATTTAAGTATTTTATTAAAGAACTTGGTTTTACTTAGGAAATATTTGTTGAGTGGACATGTTATCATTTATTTGTGTTGCATATGTATCACTTCATTTCAACATCACATTTTGTGCTATAAAGACTGAGATAAGTATAGAAATACTTTTATATATTTTATTCTTTGACTCACTTGTATTTAGTCATGTTTATTCTAGGTATATATAAATATATTTAGTTTTGTGTTATAAAGACTGAGTTATATTCACTCTAGCTACTCTCATTCAAGTTTCTAATATTAGAGTTGAAAACAATAGACTTGGTTTATTTTATTTTTCTTTCTTATTTTTAAACTTAGAGTTAGAGGTTAATATAACATTATATAGTTATATAATGTTACAGTCACACAGTCACACAAAAGGATATAGAAGGTTTTAGAATGAGAATATTATATAACATATTTACTACATGTTAACTTTATAGATAACATATACTCTTTATATCAAATTTAAAAATTATAGACTCTATTTTATTTTTATTTTTATTTTCTTATTTTTATTTATTTATTTATTTGGACTTAATATTAGAATTTAGTGTGATATTATATATGACTGTTACAAACTGTTACATATTATAAAATGACATAGAAAGTTTTAGAATGGTAATATCATATTATATATTCTTTAAAACAGGCTAAATTTAGTATAGTATGGACCAGTAGCCAAGTATATATAAGATAAACATTCTGTAACTGGAACTTTATTGAGTTTTTTCTTTAAAAAATCAACAATTAATTATACAGATTACAGTAAAAGACTGTAATAGCTATAATGTAACTACTTATATAGAAGAGAATGAAATAAAATGAAAAATAGGTGAAACTACTTAAAACTAAGTGAAATAACAACAGTAATACCACTATCAAGTAATTTCTTTATGAAAGGAAAATGCTTCTAGATTGAATTCAAGGAATATAATGAAATGCTTTAAAGACTTCTTATTAGGATTCCAATAATTGTTAAATCTTTTATACTCATGAAGAATATAACACCTAGATTTAATTGGATATGATTTAAATGGATACTTAAACTCTTTTTTGAGAAAAAATCCTAGATAGTATACACTTATGGAAGCACAATTTATGATAGCTTTGGTTACTCTTGCATATAGAGAGTTATGATGCATATTCTATAAAGAAGTCATTTATATGACAGTAATAGAACCCTAGTAGAGTTATCAAGCATCTTCAAGCTTTTGATAGTAGATATTGTGTTAGAATAGAAATAAATGTGATGTTAAAAGGAAAGTTTTCTATTAAATATAAATCCTAGATATCTTTAGATGTCTTTTGGTTATAAAACAGGACCTCCTAAAGAACCAAGGTTCAAAGGAGAGAGATTGAAGTTTTTTATAGACTTAGAAAAATAGAAAACCTCTAATCTTCTATGTTCAATAGTGAGTTCAAATTGTTTGAAGAGAGAGAATATAATGTTATAGCTATAGAAAAGAGAAGCGTTTGATTTGTTAAAGCTTTTCTACTGAGAAATTACAAGACTTTTATCTACAAAAAAAGAGTAGAAACAGAAATACTAGAATTAAGATTTTTTGATTTTTTTTCAAAGATATGAAAAATGAATACAATATAGAGAGCAGATAAGATGGGAGAAAGAGCAGACTCTTGGTCTACTCTTATATCTACCCTAAATGAAGGAGAGACAAAATTGTTCCATACATATTGAGTTTTTCTACTCATTAAATAATTAGAAAAGAAAGAAGAAATTCTTAGGTTAAAACCTACTTTGAGCCAATAATTGAGCAATAGAAAAAATTGAGCAATGTCAAAGGCTAAGGCACTTGTGTGTAAGTCTTTAACCCATCTAGTATAAATAAGATGAGTGAGGTATAAACCTGCATCTATTATAGACCATTGTTTCAATCCTTCAAGTTGATTAGAATGAATGAAATTGGAAGAGATAGAATAAACTTGTAACCTTTCACCAATAACTTTTTCAATGAGTTTCTCAAGCATGTTGAGAAGAGCAATAGATCAAAAAATCTTTAGGAAATTATAAATTATTTTGTTTGGTTTTGGAATAATAATTGAGGAAGACTTCTTGAAGTGCAAAGGCCAAAAGCTAAAATTGATGAAATTTGATAGATATTTATTATCATCTACCAAAATCTTCAGATGGCATCAGGATATATAATTTAGTTTTGGAGTGGATAAACTGTTGCATTTCTTCATAGCATCTTTGAATTCACTTTTAGAAAAAAAAGGCTATTCTGATATTGACTTAGTCAGGATCTCACTAAGTAGACTTATGTTGATTTGTTGATTTTGAGCAGAATTGAAAGTTTGATATAATGCTTGCCACAAATCTTCTAATTCAATGTATAGACATCCATTAAACTGTAGAGCTTCAATGGCTGGTAGTTTGCATTTCTTGACCTAGCTCATTAAATCTCATAGTCTTTTATTCTTTGATACAATTTCTTGAATTTTCTCATTGAAGAATGATTGTTTGGTCTTTTTGAAAAACCTCTTGAAATGCTTTCAATTTGCAAATGATTTGGAGGCACAGTATGTATTTAGCTTAATACTACACTCTTCATTTTACCATGCTTTAGAACATTTAGTAGCAATTCTTTATCAGAAATGTTTGAAGTATTAATATTACCTATAGCATTCTTGAGTTCATTGATGAAGTTGTTCTCTTCCTCACTATTTTTGATGATAGTTTGTTTCTTGTCCTAAACAAATTTCTTGTTGATGACAATATCTATAATTAAGAGAGTATGATCTGAAGGATTCCATGATTCTAGTGAAATGAAATGATTGTTGATTTCTGCTGAGTTATCTCATAAAAACATAAGATTGATGACTGAGTTGGAATCATTTGTATTGTCAGCATATCAAGTTGGTGCTTGATTGACAGAAATGTAAAGCCTTAAATTGAAAGAGTTAGCAATTTCCATTAGTATGTCAGTATGAATAAAATGATGAAAATATGCCAAATTCCAATTATTGTCTCTGATATTAAAGTCTTTAGTCATGATGAGAACATTACCAAGATTAACCTTGATATCCTTGAGATATTTTAAGGCACTTTGTTGTTTATTAGAATACATGCTAATAATGAAGAAAATAATGTTATTGTTAAAAAACAAAATGAGATTGATATCTCTATGATTCATAATGTTCTTTCTGAGAGAAAAGCAAAGTTGGATGAGTCAAACATTGATGTATATTATGACTTTTGGATATTCATTGTTATGAACCAAATATCTTGAGAAGATAGATGATTGAGAGTACCAACAATGGTATCCCCTTTTTCAGATGTTGTACTGGGAATAATCTATAAAATAAACTATGATGGCTCTTGAATAAATATAATATTGAACTCTTTTTTATTTTCTAGAATTATATTAGTGAGAAGATTTTTAGATTTTTTATAATCATATACTTTTCCCACTCACAGATAAGCAGATTGATTTGCTTCTATTCTCACAAAGCTTCTAATATTTTTTTTGAGTGCCATTCTTTGTTGAATCAGTGTTTCTAGAATGAACAAGTGTTACTATTAGCTTGGTGTTCTTCCTTACAGTTGATATACTTAAAGAAGTATAAACAAGGTTTTTCTTTCTTTGTCTCAAGTTTAGACAGGTCAGTTTTGAAATAAAGTTCCAGGCAGCAAAACTAAATTCTACAATCTAAGGTATATTTTCAGCAGTTTTATCCTTAAGTTTTCTCCACTCTATAAAATCAGCCATTCTGTAGAGTGAGCAAATGATGTTTTTTTTGCATTACCTTCTAAATACTCATTGATCCCAAAAATAGAAATGAGGCAAAAGCTACTGTCCTACAATTGTAGATCTATAGATTGATTGATTGAATATAGAATTATAAAAGATTCAAGCTCCTGGGGATCATATATATTGTTAGCATTGGTACCATGAAGTTTTAGTACTGTATATAAAGCATTAGCCTTATTAGCACTGTTGAATTCTCCTACCTTTGGGAATACATAAGACAAAGCAGGTTCTTTTAACTTGTTGATATTGACTTGTTTAGCCTAGGTAGATTTATTAGCCAAGACTTGAACATATTCTATATAACCAATAGAAGAAACACTTGAATATACTGAAGCAGCACTAAAGCTATTAGTGCTTGATACTGTAGACTGATCTCTATATTTATTGTTATGTTCTTCAAAGACTCTTGTATGTTGAAATATACTTAAATTAAAGAAAAATGATATATTCACTAAAATTCTTTTAGGTATTACAATATAAGATAGTAGTAAGAAAGAAAGAAGCAGTGAAACTCTATTGAGTTTTCTTGCATTAACCTTAATACAAGGTTTCTTTGTTGACTTTACTCTATAAGTCTTTAATTATAACACTTTAGAATAGGCTAGGTTTAGTGTAGTATGGACTATCAGCCCAATATATATCAGCTAGATGTTATGATTGATGCCTCCTGTATACAGCATGGACTAGGGTCAAGGATAATGACAACATGATTGGCTGTGCCACAAATGTCTCAGTTAGTACCTCATGTAGTAGGTGTGATGTCCTTACTTCTACCTCATGTACTATGACTCGTCTACATCATGTACTCTGAACATTTTTCTCATGGGCTTCTAGTATATATAGAGTAGATACTATACTATATCCCTATGCTTTACCAATTGCATCTACTCTTATCTCTTTCTCAAGTTTTTGCCTAAGTTACAATCTGAGCCAAGCCTAAGGTCATAACACTAGATACTTTGTACTTGGAACTTCATTGAGTTCTCTCATGTAAACCTTATATAAGGTTCTACTTTTAACTTATCACTGAGTTTTAAGTTGTAATATCTAATACAACATGTTCTATATTTTAGAAACTGTCTCCATAACATCTTTCCAGTTATTTCTTATACTACCATTCTCTTAGCTATAGTTCTAACTACAAAACTAGTATTTAAGAACAAGTAGATACTCTGTAGGTGTCAGATATGTAAAGCTTAGACTTTAGTTTTTTTTATTTAATTTTCATTTTATTTTCTTTATTTTTGGATCTAGAGTTAAGGTTAGAGTGATGTCATGACCACACTGTTACAAATCACATGACTAAGTCACAGTCACAGGTGACAAAATAGCACTAGAAGGAAGTAGAAGGTTCTAGAAAGATGATGTTATACAGCATGTATAACACATGTTAACTTTAAGACAAACACATGGTTATTTAGGGTAGGTTAGAGTACTAGTAGCATGGACCATGGGGATTTAGTATATAAGGTAGACAGTCCAGTATAGAGTTCTCTTGTATTAATCCTAAAAGGTTTCTTTCTTTGATCTACTCTAAGGTCATTGAATCATAATAGTAGGCTCCAGTTTGAAAATTGACAATGACAATGACTAAGTCTCACTCCATCAACTAGACAACTCACTTTCTTAGTTATCTAAAATTATGACTACAACAGACAGTAGCATAATATATAAGTTGAAGCTAAGGTCATTATTCAAGATTAAGTTGTAAATTTACAGATAAGTTCTTTAGCTTGATCTACAATCTAAGTACTTCACTCACTTTCATAGATAACCATATCTGTCCCTAAATAAGTTTTTATACTTAATCTGATTTTTCTGCTATATGACTAACTATAAATATAAGCTTGAAGCTAAATCTGTTTTTTAACAATTGTCATAGTATACTTGGACTCTGATATTTTATTTTATTTTTATCTATTTTTCTTGATTTTCTTTTTCTTTTGGATGATAAAAAAGCATGTAATGTCATAGACCTGGAACATAGTAGAAGAAACTGGAACAATAACATCAAAAGCATGGTTGCATTGCTAGCATAAACCATGTATCTATTATATAAATAGTGTAGGAATGCATTGGGAACTCCTTGTCAAGTTCTCTTGAGATCCCTATGGGATGTGTAACGACCTTAAGCTAGAGCTCAGGTTGCAACTTAGGCCAAGGCTTGAGAAGTTAAGGGAAGTAGTTTCAAATGGTAAAGCGTAAGGATACAGGAAGGTATCTACGCTATTTATACTAGTCTGTGGCTCAACCACAAGGCAT
>Ga0157364_1004221_pt1 | contig 14281 bp, 5 predicted proteins | sample AttsexASBM2_FD_111476 | JGI IMG/M metagenome (GOLD analysis project Ga0157364, IMG submission 111476) | Fungus gardens microbial communities from leaf cutter ant in Ribeirão Preto, State of São Paulo, Brazil - Atta sexdens ASBM2 | ecosystem: Host-associated > Fungi > Mycelium > Unclassified ... | reverse complement strand
TCCCTTTTTCGCTCGCTATCCTCGTTACTCCTATCAAAATCTCGGATAGCGGGACGGACGACATCGAACACGTCGGTGCGTAGTCTCAGCTGATAGATAAACATCAGAATATGCTCGTGATGTGCTTTCCCGAAATAATCCCCCAAGATATCCATGCATAGTTTTGAAGGGTACAATATAAATGTAATTATCCCTTGGTTTCCGAGCAGGCGATAGATGTTTTAATTTGCAAGTGAAATGACACGCGAAACGGTCTGCTCGCCGCGAAGTTCAATTAGAGAGATTCTAGGCACGGATGTTTCACATTCCTACGCAATGCAATTTTCTCGATGAAACTTACCGGTGGCACGTTTCGCGCACAGTTCCGCAAATGGGAAACTTTTGTTCGCAGCTGTGACCGAACGTTCTTTCGATCGCTTAAGTATACTGGATATATATCAAATATCTTTTTTAAAATGACTTTTATACCGTAGGTTTTTAGGCAAGTTGATATATGACACGATTCTAAATTTGCATTAAAGCATGAAAAGTAATCACCGCAGATTTAAAATAAATTAAACAGAAAGTACCGAGTCTTCGCTAATGGAGGCTGAAATAACTAATTTGTGATCGTACACATCTCTCATTGGTCCATATTGGCACAACCAAATTCTGATCAGTAAAAGTAAAAGATATGGTCTCGCTAATGACAAGCAAATAGAATACATAGAGCTGGAATGTCGAAAGGCACAGTTTAACGATCGTCAAAAGTCAGGGAGCCCAGTCATAAATTCTTCTATGACATTTACAGTCGGACACCTCGCGACGGAAATTCTCGCTAGACGAGAATCTGAGACGTTCGATGATCGTTAATCTGATTAACCGTGACGAATATGAATTAGAATATGAATTAGATTTTAACGTGATTTAACTCCTACTGGAATAGGCATTTGTTTTATAATAATAATAATTTATGCCGTGAGAGCAGAGAGGGAGAATCGCGACGCGTAGCTTTGAAAAGACCTCGCATCGTTGATAATCTCGATTTTGAGGTTCCTTGGACCGTTTCCAAATTGTAACCAAATTTTCCAGTAAATTACACTAAATTCGCCATGATTCTCGTCGAGTTTTAATTAATGCCAAAGTTTCTTATCTTTAAGCCGACCAATTTTACCAAACAATTTCAAAACTTTAATAGAATTCCATCAAGAGATATTGTGATAAATAACTTGTGCTATGTTTATGTGAAGATATAAAGCTTTGTTCTTTAAAATTATACTACAAAATAAATCGTATCAATGAATGCTTGTAAAATATATACTTAATAACTTCATAAAATATAATTAATAACTAAATAATATATTATTGCTAAATAAATTGCTTTGTAAATTAAGCATCAATATTTTATTAACAACTAAATTTAATAATCGCGAGTTTCAGAGATTTTACACAACCAACTTCTTTCGAAATTTAATCGTATTTGCGAACTATTTCCGGAACGATATCGAGTTCCATCTATGTTTGATTCTGCTCGGCGAAATCTTCTCGGCGACTGAATGCGAATAGAGATAGATGCAGTACAAACTGCAGCAACGACGATTCGCGGGAGATGGGACAAAGTGACCGTAAAATTTCCCATGACATTGGTAATAACGGAGGTACTCTTAGCGATACGAATCCGTTCGTGACAAAATTGAATCGGTAAGAATTCATAAAACTTTCGCGACACACACAATTGTGAAAATCCTATGTCTAACAGTAAAATACATCTGCAGATTATTGGACAGTCCTTTTTCTTTGCCATGTAGGACACGAAATCTCATCACATTACATTCCGAAAGCTTTTTAGATAATGAATTACATATTTTTCTCAAATAATATTTATATTGTACAAACGCAAAGTTACAATCAAAATTATATACATACTTTTATTGTATTAAATCTAAATCTTTAAAATTAATTGAAGAAATAATCCTTCTAATTTATAAAATAAAATATTTGAAGTTTACTTCATTTCTCAAAGAATATTCATATAGTGATCATTATTATAGATCTTAGTTGAAAATCATTACTAAGATGATACACGAACGATCGTGATAACATTATCATTCGTCATCAAACTTTCAGTTACAGAACAATGCTCTGACGTCATTCTTTTTACTATGAAATTGCTATGAACTCATTCAGCGTTTATCCAATCTCACTGGTTGTACGTTCCAAGCCACTTTTAGATTTAACCTACCCAAATATGCAAATCGTTGAGAAGCGTAGTCGAGCTACTTCGAAGATTCCTGAAGGAGAATGGACGATTCAGTTGGCTTGTACTGGAAGAGGAATATAATCTTCGCCTATGGCTATGGGTAGATTGTGGGAAACCAAAATGAATGAGCAAAAGGGACATGAGGAATCCGGCCGGGCGTGTATGTGCATGTATGTATGTGCGTAATGATCCTTTATCGGCGTCGATCAATATTTGTAGATGTTATAGAAAGAACGAGCAAAATGAGAAATAGCGATCAAATAAATCAAAATTGGATTCTCTCTCTACTTCATACTCACAAGATTGTATATAGTGTGTGTGTATGTGTGTATATATATATATATATATATAATAGTATATATAATAATATATAATAGTATAATATTAATTTTATATAATTATGATATAATATATATTTTTTAATATATATTACACACACATATATATATTATAGTATAATATAGCTTTACATTTTTCCATAATACTTATTTTTATAAAAGAGTAGCAAAGTTTTTATTTCTAATACTTTATTAACGAATGTTATGATTGTACTGTCAATGTTTTAAATGTATCTAAGAAGAAGAAGAAGTATCTCAGAAATTTTAATTTTAATTTTTCATTTTAACAAATGAAATTAAATTGTTCGAATTCTACAAGTTATATACACTTACGCCTGAGCATTCACGTTATATATATATATATATATCAATACAGGTTTGCGGCTCATGTTCGATATTAATATATTCAATTTCATTGAGAATTCGAATCTTAACAAACAAAACAGAATTCACAACAAATTGTTACTCTGTAGAGATAAGCCGTTTCAGAATTTCTCGCAAATTAAGAACAATTTGCTATAAAAACTCGTAGTGCACCCCGAAAAAAGATCAACGTCACTTCAGAAAATACGCATTACGGTGCCTAATAATTGCATGCCAGTTGAAAGCATGATGGCGGCACAAGGCGGGGCTCTCCGCGAATATTTCTGTCTGCGTAGGTAACTTAAGAGCAGGAGAGAAAGAGAGACGCAAAAGAGAAGAGAACCAAGAGAATGGAAGAGGCCAAACCGACAGAAAGGAAACGAGAGGTCGACTGTAATCGTTCCTCGATTCAACTAGAAAGGGAATTCGACGTTCCAATTCCAATCGTGCTCCTTCCTGTTTTAATTAAAATCAGAAGTTGATGACCGACCGCTGCGCGTCCCAACTTTTTAACAAAAACGTAAAATGTCATATCTTAATGCGGCAAAATTGTTTTTGTTGTCATTATCGCAAATACAACGGAGATGATTTCATTCAGTACATTTTGTAAAGCCCCAATGCATATCTACTCCAAGTTCGTATAATGCTACTATTTATCGTTTACTCTACCTATTTCAGGATACAAATAATGCCATGTATGAATAAATAACGATGGACTCAAATATCACCGTATCATAAATATAAAATTTATCCCAAAGAAGATATTAATCTTTATATTCATATCTCGCGCGTTAATTCTAATTGATATAAATAATGAAGAAATTAGTTTAGGAAGAGTCGATGAAATAAATACTATTAAAATTATTATTAAAAAAGTGATAAAATTTAATTTATAATAATTCATTCAAAATAAAGATTAAAATAAAACACAATTTTATAATTATAACACAAAAGTGCCAATCAATTATATTGATGCTATACAAATATGTATAATGATCAATTTATATTAGAAAATCTGACAGAAAATCGATTCATTAATAGCTGTTTTGATAGTTGATAATATTGAATAAAATCTGGAAATAAAGAAAAGTCTGTATTCACGATAATTTATTTTTAATTATTCCATTCGTTAATTAATTAATTAAGATAAACAAATTTTTCGTCTTATCCTAAATAATTAAAATAATAAAAATCAATATTAATATAGACAATTTCCATTCACGGTTGCATTACACACATTTTTAAATTTTATGAAACATTTTAAGAATTTTATTGATTTTAAAATCATTGCAACCGTTAGTTCCGCTCGTATTTCATTCAAGCGTGATATTTCTTTTATTTCTATAGTATTTTTCTATATCTATCTTATATTTCTCCCTTTACTCTACTGCTTACTTTACTTTTCTTTCGAAACCATTTGTAAATATATTTTTGTAAATCGCTCGCATCAACTGGCTTCGAGATGGTTTTTGAGTTTAACAACATCTCATAATACTTATCAATGTTATTAATCCTCTATTTTTGACATCTAAATTAACCATTCTATCATTATGTTCTACCGCAAGGAAAAATTTCAAGAACATATGAACAATAATGATGTCTATTAAATGAATTCAAACTTTCATAATATCACAAGATAATCTCGATCATGCATTAGTATTTGTATTCATATAAAGGGTCAGCTACAGAAGAGAGAGAGGGAAAGAAAGGGAAGGAAGGGGGGGAGAAAGAGAGAGAGAGAGAGAGAGAGAGAGAGAGAGAGAGAGAGAGCTGGAAGGATTCACAGAAAGCCGGCAGAAATAAAGATGAGGGTATAGGTGTCGGGGGATGGACCATTCGCCATGACCATCCTATGAAGCCGCGTACGTCCTGGATATAACAGATGCCCTCCTCTCACCCCTTTCCACTTTCAGTACCGGGAAGTTTTATTGGAATAAAGGTTATAAGTGGAAGAGCGTGCGAAGAAGACCGTATATATATATTCCTTTAGTTGTGGTGAGTAGGGAAAAATAATACGGAGGCGGGCAAATAGACGAACAAATGGAATCGGATATTAAAGATCAGTATGAAACTTATTGAAGCAGGAACAAGAAAAAACTACTGTGACTTTTGAATATCTTTAAGTGCAATAATCGTTTAAAGTATTCAAATATAATCCTGCGTAATCTTTCGTATTTTTTTTTTAAATTAGAATTTTATCCTCGTCGTTTAAGTCGATGCTTTTATAATAATTTACGTCTTGTAGGTGACAGCAGTTATGAAGAGTTATATAGCGAAATAAAAACAAAATGCATCATATAATCTTAATAAAATGTTATTTTCACAGCGACTATCGTACACAGTCATATAGCGTGCAATGATGAGTGATTACACATCGACCGCCAAACACGCAGTTATGTTAAGTAGAGTTAAGTGGAGGTTGCTCGTTATAGAAAAAAAAAAAATCCCGTGAACAAATATTCGAGCGTTGCATTAGCTTTATCTTGGCATATCCATGATTCATGTGAGCTGTAAATAACGAGCCCACTTCGAGAGCGTACTCTCTCTCTCTCTTTCAGACTCTGGTATGTGCGTATCTAAGTTTGCAAGCGAACGACGACGCTAGATCGTCTCGCTCGATTCTCGAATATCCCATCTTAACTCCCTACCGATATCTTCTCCCCTTCCCTCACCCTTCACGGCTTTTCCTTTGCCGCCCTGCTGTAAACCCCTCTTCGAATCCAGCGCGATATCAACGGATTACCTTACCGGAGGTAATAAGGAAGATAGCAATACTGTTAAATCGATACGTCCCACAGACGAGCATCATCCTGCTCAGTGATCTCTTTGAAGCGTTGCACGTGCTCGCAAGCGCAATGCGGTGTAGTGCAGTACGACAGGCGGAATGATCGCGCGTAATTTGAAAAATATTTTTGCTGGCCCACGCATGCGCGCTCTAGGAGAACCGGATACGTATCCGAGACGCGTCACGCAGAAATAAGATATTATAATCCCGTGGACGATCGTAAATATCGTTGCGGTGACGCGGGCATTACACAAAGTTGTAAAGTCGTAGGACATGTTACACGGAGCCGGCCGCACTCGCGACTCGTTTGGCACGCCGGCTGACGGGGATATTTTCTTTATTTTTAATATTCTTTTTTTTTTGCTTTGCCGTTCAATGTTCATGCTTGCACGTAAATACGTCGCCCGGTCAAATCCAGTGCGATCGCGCCGGCACTAATTAAAGCGTATTGCTCGTAGATCGCGTGACATCTCCTGTACGTATGCCTATGTATATCTCATTTGATGTTGTTAACGCTTTGAAATGCACATAATTCGATAAGAAATATCTTACAACTGTAAGAACGAGGAGAGTAATATTTTATATTATTTTTACAAGATATTTTTCATGCTTATTTGTGGAAGCAAGTAAACTATCATATCTATATATTTATCTGTAATGAAAAAAAAATCGTAAAATTAGTGAGATATTAGGTCACTTAGTTTCGCGAAGTATAATTAGTAACCATAAACATCTAGTACTTATTATAAATACTTTAGGAGAAAGCTGCGTGATTTATTAATTAAGAGACTTATAATATCTTATATGTATATAATATTTTATATGTAATATATTATAGTATCATAATAATTACAGAGGCAAAGATGAGAAAGATCAGAAAATATATAAAAAAAATTAAAATTTATATAATCATTTCGAATATCTATTGTATCGTTTTTCTTTGAGTTACTCTCATTCTTATTCGGTCTGTTATAGAAATAATCTACTTACACAGGTATCTATTTTCAACTTGAACACGACGATGTTTCTATTCTATTCGATTTTAAAACGTTACTTGATAAGAATGTGTATTTCTATGTTATGCTTACAGACATTTCTTACTTCTGTTAATCGATGTATTCGCAAGTATATGTATTTACATGACAGTAATCATTCAATATTTTCTTCCTTTCTTGCTTTTAATAAGCGAATTATGTAAATTGCATTACAGTGATATAATACGCAATATTATAAAAATATTCGTTCAACTAGACATCACTAACGTCACATATCTATTCCTGGATACAATCCAAGGTGTCACTGAATTATCAGAGTCACGCGTTTCCAACAGTAAATGCTTTTCATGCTTTCACCGAATGTGTGGATATCGCGACACGAAGGGACAATTATAATACGCTCCGGTCATCGCCATTCCGCGTAGCGTACCCCCGATACCTTCTCGCCTTTTTTGCCTCTCCGCTGTGAAATGAAACTGCGATGCATGCACACTGCCCGCTCGTTCCTTTCTATCTTTCTCTTTCATTCGCCCTCTGCCTCTTTTCTCGCTTGTTCATTTTACGCTTCTCCCTCTTTCGGAGAGAGAACTCCTGCTCTCCTCCCTCCTGCACAACCGAAGCTGAATGCGCTCGCCATTCCAACCCTCTTTCCTTCCCTCCTTCTCTTTTCCGATGGTTTTTCTTCCTCTCCCTCGCTTCAAGCGTTCAAATCCCACCTCGCCTCCTTCTACCAGCTCTTTCTCATCTGCTACACTGCCATCCCTTCCCCACCTTCTGTTCTCTTACCAACCGGGCCGCACGAGAATACATATTTTACAGGCATTCATGATGGCCGCCGCACATCTGTGCGAACCTGCCTGCTGGGCTGCCTCTAGCTTGCCTCGGGCAGGCTCGCCCCCTTCAAACCAGAGCGATACCGGATCTGCCCAGGCTAAACCTGCGTTGTCTCTCTTACTCTCTTCAACTACAATCCCATACCATTTGGATGCATCGTAGAAATAATTAATTTATTCAGTTTTTATACATTTTATGATTTAATAGGAGAGCATCGAAATATTATTTCTCATTCGATAATATTATTTTTCATTTTATGAAGATAAAAGTTAAATAAAAATAAACACATAGCACATGTGAAAGATTCTCTCCTCTTTACAAAAGCTTATTAAAATTAAGAAACTTATTAAAATTAAGTGAGTGCAGTGAGAATATCTAGACATTTCAAAAGAGTGAGTGCAAAGAAGTGAGATATTAAATAATACTTTGTAAAAAGATAATATCCAAGTGAAGTTTTTTGGGAGTAGATTTGTACAGATTTATTAAATTTATGAATGTGTGTTAAAAATGAACCAAAATTTAACAACGTAATAATCTATAAGAAAACACAAAATAAACGTTTGTTATTATCAATGATAGTAAATATTTCAACCTTAAAGTATATAATGTGGATAAGCTGAGTTACAAATAAATATATTAATTATCTTATGGCATGTGCAATAATCATTTTTTAAATAACATAACAATTTCTTCCAATTACACATTCATGAATTATCGTATAAATTTATCCATACACATATACACACGTATATAAGCAAGCGGTAGAATATGCGACACTAGGCATTAGGCTAGGTCTAGATATTTCAGCCAACTTCATCGTTGCTGCGTAGAAAAGAGGACAGATCTATATCCGCGCAAAACACGACTGAAATTACACTCGTAATTGTGTAATAATCCCTCTCGCGGCTGTATCATGATTGGAAGAAAAGCTATAAATAATAAATGAGTATACTTTGTGGGTTAACTGCTCCTTTCCACAATACGCCAGTTTACTTACAAGTGCGCGCACTAATGGTCATTATTATAATTATCAAATCTGTCTTGATGTAGGTATACATATATCCTATTACCTACCTATTATTCTGACGTGACCTTTACTCCATTATACTCAGGTCTGTGTCTTCGAGCTACCTTTCACTCTCCAGTTTTACGACGCTTTACCGTGAGATGCGTGAGATGCGTGCGAAGTTATTGCCACCGATTTTAGTGTACCTATGTACGCTTATGACTACATCGGCTCTCGAAGGCGCAAACCTGGCAAGCTATGTTAAAACCTCGAGGGAGGATCGAGTTTTCTGTCGGTGGCCTCGCTCTCGTTTCTTTTTTCGCAGGATCCGGACGATTAAGTTCGGATTTTCATGGTGGCGTCCTACAGCCGTTTCTTTATGTGATATCATTTAACTAGATACCATGAAATTCCTTTGCATACATTAGGATTTCAGTCGCGAGATACAGTGGCGTAGAATTAAGGAAAAGAATAAACTTAATAATAACACAAAGAAATTAAAAAAAAATGATTACATTGTACATCTTACACATTCTCTTGAATCTTAATATCTTTTTAATATCACGTTTAGAGCACTTTATTAGATTTCAATAAAATTTAATGAAATTTGAGTTGATAAATATGTTATTGAATTACGAAATATATATATGTATATTATTACAGACATATTTATATACATAAGTTCTAATATATAAATTGTAAATTGTAAGTATTTTACACACCTTTCTAATAGATAATTTAAAAAATTAAAGCAAATCAACTAAAAAATTCATTTTAATTATATTTAATTTTGAAGAAAGGAAAATAAAAATACATAGAGGTTTCTTTATGCTTGAATTTTTGTTAACATAAAATTTGGTTAATCTATATTATATTGACTTGATGTAATTCTAAAAAGACTATACCAAATCAAATGAGCTATTTATAATGAAAGTCCTCTCTGAAATGTTGATCAATTTTTTTACTTTTATAAAATATTGTAAAGAAATGTAACAAGTTCTGGGAGGCACAATTAAATATGTATATTGATACTAGAATAATAGAAAAATGTCAACTCAGTGAATAAAATCGTTGTCATTAGTCTCTGTTATTCTCTTAATAAAATTTTTGGTAAAATGATTAAAAGATTTCCTTTTTGTAAGAAATAATGAGAAATAAAATTAGACATCAAAAGAGTTTAATGATACAGTCTGACATTACAATTAAATAAACTGATACTTTAATTCGCAAGAATAGTGAACAAGAGATTAACTGACTATGATTGAAGCGCTTAGCTTGTTCAGCTAAATTCGCATAAACATCACTTACTACTGTACACTAGTACTACTATACACTTAATGTGTATACGCTTATACATGCATTATGTATGTAACAATAGGAGTCTATAAACGAATGTTTTGGATTGTGTTGTACAGATGGCAGCACCTGCCAAGGTATTCCATGAAGGTTAATATATTTGAAGCTACGGAACTATCAGAAGTTTAATAGAGAAAGTTTAATTAAATAATAGAGCTTTTGGAGAATCTATATTGTTGTTTCACTATTCTCCCATCTAATTGAACTTATTATTAAGCTTTTTTATTCTCGTTGCATAATAAATCGTTATAGAATATCAAAATTAATTTCATTTCGTTCTCTTTCGTATTTTTGAATTTCATATTTTTACACACGCAATCTTATATTAAATATATTACGTAATATGTTTTATCTATGTAAACTTAATATTACAATGCCGGCTAGCACATAAAAATCTGAATCACTGTTCTTTAAATGTTCACAGATTTACTGGCAACCCGTTTCTCTCGATTCACGGATAAACTACTCGTCGAATTAATAATTTTCGCCACCGTGGGGTTCTGTAGCAAACTCACGAGGTCGTAACCTTACCTGCTCTCTAGACAAAGAGTAAGCCGAAGAGCCGCGGGCGTGAACGAGAGATAGAGAAAGAAGAAAAAACGAAACCACAAGGCAGCTCACAATACACTCGTACCCTCTCTCTTTCACGTAACAGAGCATTGCCCAATAAAAACGTCACGAATTCAGGGGCAAAGAGTTTCTGAGTGAACACCGTCTGGTGGCGCCAGGTTACACCACGTCCTGATCCACGGGGAGTTGCGTAAAGCTCACTGACTCGCTATCACACGCAAAGAGTCAAAGAGTAGTGGGGAGACTGTGGAACGAGACGATATCTCGCACACACAGAAACGCGGTGAAATCAAATCGACGCTAGCGCGCTTCGCAGGAAGGGCGAGAAAGCAGCAGGACTAAGCGTCAAGGAAAACAGAGAGAATATCATGAGAAGATCAAAGTTAAAAAGAGAAGAACATAAACGGAGACAAAGAGAAATCTATGTGAGAGAGAGAGAGAGAGAGAGAGAAAGCTGCATAGAACTATAGGGTGGAAGATGAAGAAAGAAGATAAAAATATAGTCGGAGTAGAAAGTGAGAAGGCAACAGAGAGAAGGTAAGAGAGAAGGGTTGATTGATTCTAAAAAGGAAAAAGAACGATTCTTAAAGAAACAGAAGATGATGGAGGAAATAGACAATACAAGAGAGACAGATGCAGAGAAAGAAAGAGAATGAATAGAGGGTACAAATGAATAGAGTATATATAAAGGAAAAAGAGAAGTTACTCGGAAGCTATGAGAAAAACGAAGAGCGGAAGCTTGGCAAGAGGGATGAAAGTAGAGCTAGAAAGGAGAAAAGAGACAGAGTAAGAGGGGTTGGTCGACCCTGCGCGTTATCAAGAGCCGCCCCTCCCGGTTGCTTCTATATCCACCCCGACTTTATATACCCCCCGTGCATCCAAAGAGTACATGCATTCGTGTGTGCGGTGGTGAAAACCCACACAACATTGACGTGGCTCGTCCCTAGACGTAGCTGAGCGCAGAGCGACGCCGCATGGCGTCGGCGTCGCGAGATCGTCCCGGCTCTAACTCTCTAACGATGGCATCGTCGGCCAACCGCCGCCAGAGGAAGCCGCTTCTTCGTAGCTCGTAACACGTTCCTGGATGACCGGGACGCCTGGACGGATCGGAGAACCCGAAGGACCGGGCACGAAGAGACGAAGAGACCCGATACCCGCGAGTGACGTGCAACGCCGAAGCGCCGCGACGCCGACAGTCGTCCGCGGGACGCGTCACGGTCGTCTCACGAGAGAGACTGAGGGCGTTTATACTAGCTGCATCGTCCTCCAGTTAATATCTGACGTATGAACGACACAAGTCTCTAATCATCCCGTCTTATCTTCCAGCGTCCAGTTTTTTTAATAATTTTTTTATTCCTCAGCTGTGCGCATTCTTTCCCATTCTATCCGTTCTCTACGCCTCTCCCATTTTCGTCTCGTCTCGACTCGCCCGTTCTCGAATCCATCTCTCTTTATCCTCGATTGCGTCGAGCGCTCTGTCCTTCGCGTCGAGTCACGACTCAGCGAATCGGCGAACGAAACGGAGCACATCCACCGTGAACGTCACTCGTAGCATGTAGACCGAACGGAGCTGTCATTCGTACGCCGCGAAGACGAAATCGGAGTGCCTTCTGTGATTGATAATCCTAAATGTCCCTTCGGATTCCTTAGTGTGCGGTGCTTGATATATATCGGAAAAGGATCATACATCAGATTTCACATATCGGTTGATTTCAGTTGGCGAATAGGAGATCTATGTGATGACGACGTCTTAAAAATTAACCCGATCGCAAAAAGGGAGACTCAGAGAAAGGACGGAAATGTAATTACCTAATAACATCAGGTCAGTAGACTTTTGAATTTCTTGTTCTATAATTTAAAAATATTTCCAGACATATTATAACGATCATGCATGATAAATGTATGGTAACAATGCATGCTTATTGGGTAGACGAATATTGATCGATTGTTACGCGAGCTGCCTTACATTTCGGTGGAAGATTTTCGCAATAGCCCAAAAGCAGGCAACCAGTCCGACATCTCAGCACGCTGGGCTTCCAAACTCCATGGACTTTTGAGAAACATGATTTCATCATGAGTCGCGAACTAATAAGATCGTTTTATGATCGTTTAGTCACCGTTTTTCTCTTTTTTTTTTTCTTTCGCATAGGATTCTTTCAAGAACGCATTAAATAAATCTTCGATCTATTGGATTCCGTGAAACTCTGAGACAAAAATTTTAGGATGTCTGATCTTGCCAATATCCATTAATAACTCGTGTGTTATTTATATGTGTTCGTAGGCAAAAACTCAAGATGGTCATGAAAAACAAAAAACGTGTATGGATTTCTACTGTATATTGAGCAATTATTTCAATTGGATTCTCACAAGATCACTTCCATCCTGCACGAGTCAGCAATATTTAATAAGCATCTTGTCTTACGCAACTTGGAATAGACTGCAACCGGGATTATTTACGGTGAGAAAAATACGAATACTGTAACATTTTTTATATAACTTAATTAAAAACTAACCAACATTTTACCTGGATTAGGAATGGGAGACATTAGTGATCGAGATCGTCTATCGCTTCATACCAGCAATTCCAGAAGATATAATTGTTAGTCTACTCTATGCGAGACATCAGACTGCCGTCGATCTTATCAGGCTCTGCATCCTTGCCGCGGGCAGCCACCAGCGAGGCGTTATCCGATGAGGAATGTGAAACCCCCTGTACGTATACTGAATGTATCCTGAGTGTATTCCTGTCCGGTATACCTTCAGTATACGTAACAGGAGGCTACACCGAACAACGTTGAACTTCTTCATCGGCGCAGTTTCCCAATTATAAATAATCTTCATGCTATAAAATATAGAATCTTAACAAGATAGAGAGAATAATAAAAATATAGAATCACTCTTAGAATAATAAGATATTTCAATTATCTAAGATGTCGCAAACTATACCTTGAATATAATTATTTGTTTATTTTAAATACTTTTAATATAACAAGTTTGTTTGTTAGATGTTTACATGCCAATATTCGTAAATTTGTTGATTGTATAAGGAGTATTAATAAAAGAATTATACATACAGAAACATATATAATTATAATATTGATATATTGATAGCATTAACATACCAAATTTAAAATTTTTATACTAAATTAAATCCTAGCTATAGTATAGATTTATTTATTTATTATATAGATACAACATATAAAATCTTTCTCTTAGTATAAAAAATTTTTAAACAATAAATATTATTATATACGTTTTCTTAACCAAACTTATACTATACTTATAAAGATGCTATTAATAATTTAATTAATTTGCAAAAAAAATATCTGTTTTATATAAAAATTAAACTTTCTTTTATACAATAAAAATTGAATTATTTTCATCTTATATTCTTTGTAAAGTAATCTCTGTATATTTAATAAAATTGAAATAAAAAATTACGCGTTATATAAATTTAATAAACAACGTAATATCACGAATAAAGCAGCAATGAATTTACTGATATTATTATATTTCTTTCAAGTACCTTATCCATAAATTAAATACAATAAGTATTATACATGATAATATCATCTTTAGAAACCACAATTATAATAAATAAATATACGTTGTATATATAATAATGTATTTTTGACAAAAATCGCAATCATAATATATATATATATATATATATATATATATATATATATATATATATATATATATTTTATATATATAAAAAAAAACTTACACATACCTCCGTTCTGTCTTTCTTCGTACTAGTCTTCTCTAGTTCTTTGTGTTTTTTTATATGAG
>Ga0157364_1004220_pt1 | contig 14281 bp, 2 predicted proteins | sample AttsexASBM2_FD_111476 | JGI IMG/M metagenome (GOLD analysis project Ga0157364, IMG submission 111476) | Fungus gardens microbial communities from leaf cutter ant in Ribeirão Preto, State of São Paulo, Brazil - Atta sexdens ASBM2 | ecosystem: Host-associated > Fungi > Mycelium > Unclassified ... | reverse complement strand
TATAATATTAATTAAAATAATATTAATTTGCTTCTTGAGTAATAACGTTAAAAGAAACAACTTTAAACTATTAATTATATCCTATTCAATATCAACAAGATTTTGCATCAAAAGAATTGATTAATTGAATACTCTATTGCCTAGAAGAATTTATCGTGAAAAGGTGATAATCATTAATATATATATTTCCAGAATGTTTTAGAGCTTGTATCAAAGTTGTATTAAAGGTGGCTATTTTGAATATTAATTACTATTTTTGGTATTTAATAAGATATAATTAACAATCTAAAGTTTGTAAATAAACGATTGAATAAGCACAAAACTTTGTGTCTAAACTTTTTTATCTGTATTTCAACGAATCATTATTAATATAGTTAACGTTTTTAATATAGTAATAAATTAATACAATTAACACAATTAATACAATTTACATCAAGAAGTAATCGATGAGATTAATAGCCCACAGACTTTAATTTTATCTACTACCTACACACACATGGTTAAACTTGATTAACGATTCTGGCAATTATCTTAAATCAGTTGATTAACTCCGCTACTATTCTGAGGGATGAAAGTGCACGTGTGTTTGTCGGTATATATGTGAACACGTACATATATATCGTCAATTATCTATGTGTTTCACTACAGCCACACCTATCATAATATAATGTCATGATAATAAAATCAAATGATTATTGACATGTAATTACGTTTAATTACGTCTGTAACGATTTTATAATTAATGTAATCTTTCTCATCTCTTTTCCAATATTTTACGTAGGAAAAAGTTATTTTGCGCGACGTGATGTGAATTATCATAACTTCACCAAATTGCTATGTATTATTTTTTTATTTAACAAAAGAAAAAGAAAATCGTTATTTTTATATTTTTTATAATTTATAATAGTTTTTACCTGAAAATATATACAGTATCAGTATCATGACAGAAGTTTTAAAATAATTTAATTATTTATTTAAATTTTTTACTTAAAAGAATTAAATAAAAATGTATATAAATACAGAAAATAACGATTATAATATTAATTAGCAATATACGTCTATTTATTAATGAAACTGAAAGATAAGAATCTTAACATGTCAAAATTATATTATATTAAACAAAAAAATCTTTAGAATTTTTAAATATTTTTTTGTAATTTTGAATAATAGTTTTGAGCAATATGGAAGGCGAGATGACATTTCCCTTTACAAATGAAAACATGATTTATGTTGGAATAATGAAAATTTATTGTGATATGTTACAAACGAAATACATCTATAAATGCGTGTTATTAATACCTACTTCACCTAATATGGTGATTAATGTGATTTAATAACGATTTCATTGTCTGTTATGCAAATATTTGATGATGACACGGTTAGTTGGTTCACCATTAAAACTACGACGGGCCGTTGTCAAAGCTACATGCCGATAGAATGTCCATCTCGCGCGGGAATACATAGCGCAATCATAACACAACACTAATTTGTTTGTTATATGTAATATCATAGGATATCATATTATATCGGAAAGATCATGTCACATTGATTGGCGTATATTGTTATATTCACACGGAAATTCACCGATAAAACCACAATTAACGCACACTTGCCATATACTTGTTATGAATGTCGATTGATCTGCGCAAGTGACGATATTAGATTAAATAATAAAGCGGACCTATTTTCAAACCGCAATTTTATAAAACTGTCGTCGAATATCCGCAACCAAAATGATTAAATTACGATGTTCCGATAAAGTTAATTAATGCAGTCTCTTAAGGCTAATTCTATAAAATTCATCGAACCGAGAGAAAAAAACACAAAGTGTACGGTATTCGTGACACGATATCAATTTACACGCACGAGCGCGTGAAGTACATGGTATCGTTGAAAGCTATTCATCTCATAAAAGAACTTTTTTGCAGATACAATAGCGTATCAGAAAATTATTATCGTGTTTAACACTAGTGCTTGGTCTATCCATCCATAAGTCTTGCTTATGGAATACTCACTGGTTTTTTCTCATCGAACACTGCACATCTTTTATCCATTGAATCGTGTCTGTTTTCTTAGACTTTAGCCTTTGATATTGAAAATGAACAGGCAGATCTTAATAGATCAGAATATGTATTCTAAAGAGATAAAACGATTGTCTTGTAATAAATTGGATCAGTCACCTTTTAAATATATATTTATGTCAGATCAAAATGCAAATGTATATTTTTATCTCTCAAGTCGTCAGAGCACACCTAAAACTTAATTCATCCCTTTGAGTTACGCTTTACTCTCATCGGATATTCGTACATCAAGCACACTCTCCAGTGGGCTTATCTCTGGGTAAACCGGAACGGTTATCTTTAAACTTTGTATTTTATCTAGCTGCGTAGCTGGAATAGGAAAAGTGGGAGATTTTCTTTATCGCATTTTCTCCTTTACGCGAAACGTATAAAACCACGCGGTAGACTGAGGTCGATTCTAAAATGGAGCAAAAAACAGTCAAACTCTTTCAATTGTTATATTGAATATAATAGCTAGAATAAAACATGTTTCAGTATGAAAAAAGTCTCAGTATGAAAATGAAAAATCTATTATTGTCAGTTGTAAATATTGCTTTTTCAAGACCTGGCTATGCTTTTGGGCAAATAGAATTCTGTTTTACTAAAATTTCTCTCTATTTAAACTACGAGCAGAAACTGATGAAAGTCACTAAAAAATTGAGCGTTCAGTTTTTTCTAAATATCTATTTATTCAGTTTTTTCTAAATATCTATTTATCTAAAGCGAATTTTATTAAGAAATGTAACATGTTACTTTTATTATTAATAATTTTTATTCTTATAATATATTACTAGCATATATTATATATATCGAAATTAAATTTAGGGATAATCATATCGCTAGTAGTATCAATTTCCCTTTGCCATTGTATCTTGTATGTATATACATATATATATATATATATATATCTAATATATACCTCTATATGTAGAACCGACATTAAATTTAGGGATAATCACATCGCTAGTAGTATCAACTTCCCTTTGCCTTGTATCTTGCATATATACATATCTAATATATATCTATACATGTAGAACGGAGGAAGGATATGATATTACATCTACGTCTCCGTTAACAAATAACACACTCTTAAAGAAATCTAATTTTATGAATACTCTCTCGCGGAATTCATAATCATAAGTAAGTACAGGTTATCGTCCTCGTAAATCAGTCGCCAAGAATGGTGTAAGTGCGTCTCTTACAAAATGGCGACGATGTATAAGTTTCCTCTATAGTTGCCTTCGAAGAAGTTTCAAGATATTCGAGGAGCCAAAGGCCGGAAGCTACGAAAACAGAAATGCAACGGGTACTGTTCTTCCTTCGAGGAAGTTTCTGTTGCAAGAATTTCAGTGTTCAATATTTGAGCGTTTTCTACGTGAGCTTGGAGGATGTCCTCTTCATATACGCATTGGCGAGTCTTTATAAAATAGCAACTACATGATTACGTCAGATGCGAGTTTTATTACGGCCGCTTTTATCTTGAATCTACAATATTACGATGTGTTCGTTTTATGGGTATTATTTTCACAAAGCTAGACCTTCCACGACAATCTAATATTTCTTCCATTTATAAAACTGCTCTATATTTTATATCGACATTTTACATTTCGTATGAGAGACAGAAAATAATAACCCATTCATAAACAGATAAGTTTTTATTTTTTATGATAAAAGACCAGTTTTTTACATGAGTATTACATGAATTGTATATGAGTTGTATAAAAAATATGTATATTATTTTAAATAAATATATACAACAGAATTTTTCTTTTATTTAAGTAATATATTATTTTAAATAAATATATACAACAGAATTTTTCTCTAATTTAAGTATTTTGCGCAACATACAGTTTCCGCGGCCTTTTTTTGACTGCACGATTGGGTTAAAACTCAATGATGAATTGTAGATCCATCATTCTGTGGGAGACAGCGTCGATTACACGAAAAGGCAATGGCCACAAATTTCAAATAAAAGCATTGCGATCGATGCTCCACTAACTGCGACAAATAACTGCAGTCGGCATATCCATATATATTGTATATTGTCGTTAGTCTCTTAACAAATATTTTTGTGAAACAGATACATGATTGATATACAATTTAACGTTTAATGATATATAATTATTAAATCACACATGTTTAATTTATCCTTATCTTTCTGTTCGTTAATATAATATATGCTTTTTTATGTTTATTTATTATTTTTATTGATTATTTATTGATTTAATATATTATGTTGTATTAAATATATTTTAAAATAATAGTTAACAAAATGTTTTTAAAGAGACTGGAAGGAAAATATATTAGAAACTTGCTAAAACAATCAAATATTCTTTTAGAATGTAATACGCTTCATAATTATTTAACTATTTTGTGCGCTTTGATCTGAAGTAGCATACGTACTCTTATATGCACAAATTCTTTGATAAACAAGGTGGCCATACCGTAAACGTGACTCACATTAAAAAGCAGATCGTGTCGCATTGTTAGAGAAATACTCGAAACTCTGAAATATGCGTAGCATGTCCTGTCGTTCGTTTGCTCGGCATGTGCCGAGTGTCCTGAGGCCGATATCGATTTTCATCGCCAGATAGTCCTATCATTGGAAAAATTTACGAATTTAGTAATAGATGTATTTAGTATAGATGTATTTCGCTCTTTTTCTTCAAGTAGCTATATTCTTATCAAATGAGATAAGCGTTCATTAGAAAGACATCAAAATTCATTCGCTTTATCACCAAGGAGATCACCAAGAGAATAAATTGATAATGACAAGATCTACAATCTAACGATTTTTTATGGTCTATTACAGTCTTTGAATTAAAGATTTTATTATTACAATAATTTACAGGACATTGACATATCACTGTATACTATTAGATATATCAACATCACGCGCATTTACACAATTTTTCAAAAGAGGCAATTTTTTTAATTAGGCTGCTAAATTTAATTTAATTCTAACAATTCACGATTAATTTTACATTTAATTATTTTTTTTAATTTTATTTAATTATTTTACATTTACTTGAATTATTTTACATTTGGTTCTGCCTTTATTTCGCGCATATAATTTGTATAAATTTTTCACGAAGTAAATGTTTCGATAAATTGACAACTTTAGGCATATTGAGATAAAAGTCAAAATCTATAATTTCTTTATTTATTTCCTTTTTTTAGCATAACATAGATTAGAACTACATACATTAACATGTATTATAATCATAGAAATGGAATTTTAATTTTATAAAACTAATACAAAGTATATCTCATGTAACAAAACAGTATTGTTATCAATAAACAACTCGAGGATTCTTTTAAATATATATTTTATTTAAATATAAATTATGTTATGCTTAACATGTACAGAAATATATATTTATTTGAAAAAAGGGAGTATAGCCAAATTCTCACATTATTATAAAATACTTGTAATTTACATATATTGCTAGAGGAACAAAAATATTTTCTACTACCTGTTTACGAACCTTTCGGTAAACTTCAACGAGTCGCTTTGCTTGAACGTCGCTTTGCGACCCGACAGCGGAAATTGCTATTTAAATTGCTTTTTAATGGATACCGTACATTTATTATTTCACTCTCAGAAGAGATGATGTTTCCTAAATTTGACATATGCTGTAAATATATTTATAAACATAGTTAACTTTATACGTGAAGCTGTCTAAAAATATAATAGTAGACATTCTCAGCTATTTTAAAAATTATCTCTGACAATGAGATGCGTTATAGAAATAATATATGAATTATGAAATATTAATATTAATTAAGCTATAATACATATATTAATACATATATTAATTATATATCAATTATAGAAAATACAACTTAGAAAAGATAAAAGAATATTTTATCGTACTTTTCTCGTATCATTTATTCACCTTTTGCGATATATTAGTAAAAACGAGATTCGATAGACGTATTCGTTGACAGTGTACCTCCTCTTTGTTGCAGTCGAACGCGTTTCTAAAAACGTTAATCGCAGCTGATGTATCACGTCCAATTGTAAATATGTGTATGTGGACGACAATTAAAAAAAAAAAAATATATATATATATATATATATACGTCATTCATATATATATATTCATTCATATTCTCTGTGTGAGAAACACGACGAATATCAAATCGATACAGTGACCCGCGTTGCGCGCGCATCCGACAGTCACGCACACTTCGCAATTGCACTTAGCGTATTGGTAAATATAGAAAGTGCGGTATGTACGATAAATTATCTGAGTTCAAGAAGTTATTGGTAAATGCTGCTTGATAACGAATCAGCCTCTCCAGGGATACGCTTGTTCGCATATTACGTATGCATCAGTGAGTTTTTGCATCCGCTAGAACCATTCATCCTTACACCCTGGCAGTCGCATTTGTAACTGTCGTTACATGCGATTTCTTTATTTTAATTACATGTTTATGTTTTTTAATAGTTTATTACTGCAACACTGTCATATTTTGATTATGACAATATATTTACTAATTGTACCGAAATACAATATTTGAAAAAAATTATTTTTTGTTGAAAATATGAATTTGATGCAAATGTGTTTCGCAATTAAGAAAAATTTATAGTGCGTATCCACATTTTTCAATCTGTACAAATTCTTTGGAAAATTATGATGAAATATGCATATACATGTAATCCGAGATAAAAAAGTAGCGACAAAATTTATAAATCTAGCGTGAATGTATTTCTTTTATCGATCATTGTTAATAAAAACAACGAAAAATTACATTTTATTTACATATGGCGAGATTAATATTTGTAAAAGTACATATGCAAAAAACAGATATATTTTTGTTTTTGACGTATGGATAACATTAATAAAATGGAAAGTAAACTGACAAAAAGAAAAAAGAAAGAGATGCAACTAGCCTAACGTAATGTAAGTCTGGTAAAGTGAGATATAAACATTATATTGATTCTTATTTTATTTATTAGTACACAGATAAAGTATTCTTATTGCTGAATTTCAGCAATATTTTCGGCGCTTGCACATCGTTAGTATAAATTAACGCGGAGAAAACGAATCACGAGTGTCCAATTCTTGTAATTTATACCGAGCAATCCTTTGTGTACCCATAATGCCGAGCCGCTTAATTTAGTGAGATACCTGGCTGTTCAAATACCAGCTTCGTATACTGTATTCTCACTCGCTTCTCCTCTTTTAAAAGCAACATACACATACAATTAAGTAGACTGTCACGCATTATTGCGATAGGATGATCCCTGATGCTGAGATATTCTAAAATGATTATTTTCAATAAAAATTGTGCAAAAAAATTTTCAGTGGTTACGCGATTGTGTGTGACTCTCATTATCACGCTTCGAAAGATCAGAGTTGCGTACACACACGTCACGATACAAAACAGGGACGTCGTTGCTGTCATCGGCGCGTCTGTCAAATGTGCAGCGACGCACGGGTCTATCGGTCGGCTTTTTGAGATGCAGATTTTACGCCTATCCTCCTATATTTCGTCGTGTTTTGTGATAAACGTGCATACACACACCTATGCGCTCGCGGAACCAGCCAAGCATGCTGCGAATTTATCGGTCAATGGTGACAATTGCGAACGAATGCATGTGCCAATCGAATCGGTTCCATCAAATATAAATTCCTTATTTTCGTAACGAGAAAGAAGGAAAAAAGTGCCATCCTAAAGAGTATGTTTTGGTGGGACAGCTAGAAACTTTTCCAATTAAAGTACTCGCTATCTGTAACGATCGGTGGGATACAACACCGATCTGCCCGGTCTCATTAACGCTTTTCCAAGGTAGATACAGCATGGCGGTGAAATGGGGGGAGTGAGAGGATGGATAAAGAGACCGGATCGAGCGGCTATTTTTCTTGGCTCCGGCCATAACGTCCCGGTTGGAATGACAACGCGCTCCTCGAGATAGGTAGCGAAACGTTTCGATTCCCATCAGCAATCGAGCTGCTGGTGTATCACGAAACCGTTGCAAGTTTAAAGGAATGGGAAGAATATAGACCACTACACTCTCTCTTTCTCTCTCTCTCTCTCTCTCTCTCTCTCTCTCTCTCTCTCTCTCTGGGGCTGGGCAATTTTATTCGAAATCGTCCGAGTGTTAAACTATGCCCGATTGAAAATCGATATTTCATTCCGGTCGAACTGCCGACACGCTGAGAGAGTAGCCCGGCAGATTTTATATGTCGAGTGGACGGCGTGGCGTGGCGAACACGCATACCAGGCGCTGCTGCCACAAAATTCTGTTGCGCCGAATAGTTTTGCTGTCTGCCCAAGATTAACCACACTCAAGACGCGGCGTGATATTTCTATGTACATGTAGCTATACGTATAAAACTGGTTGAATACTTTCTCTGGTCGATAGATAGGAATATTGACAACCGATGAAAATAAAAAAAAAATGGAATACAAAGAAGAATCGAATCGTCATAAAAGTCATAATATATATATATATATATATCCATTTACAAATAGTGCTTTATAATTTATGCTAGTTATGCTTTAGAACAATTTGTACATCTCATAGATTACTGATTCATTCGTATTATTGCCAGATTACGAAATACGATTTCTTTCTAAGTGATCCAACATAACTGTTACATACTATATTTTCAATATTCTTTTTATATTCAACAAATTCATTTATTATTATAGGATAATTGTAATTTTCAGTTTTGATACAATATACTATAGAATAAGTATTTTATATTGTATGCAATATTACATATGCAGATATATATTTATAGATTTTATAACGGGAGTTTATATATCTTAACAGTCAGTACAATTAATAATTGTCAAATTTTACAATCTACTTGCATTTTATTTTAATTAGATTAGAACGAATTTACAGTAAAATTGTATGCAAATAGCTAAACAATATCACATCATAACATCTATAAATAAATTAAGATGTAGATTTATTATTGTATCGAGTTAAAGGTACATATACAGTGTGTTTCTGAAATAATGTCCATTAATTATACAGTGCTATATTATACAGTCCTAATTAAAAAGTTGAAAAGTTCTCTACTTTTGCAATTTTCGCAAGTTAACGAGATATTAATTTCTAAAGATTGCCAAATAAATGGATGTATAAGATACATTGATATAAGATAAATCAATATAAGATAAATCGATGTATAAAACAATTTTAAAATATCTTTCAGTATTCTTTGTGAAATATTTTGAAAATGTTTCTTAAATAAATCTTGAAGTTGTCCTATACATCGATTTTAGACATTTTGTTTATTCGATAATTAACAAAAAGTATTGCAAAAATTGTAAAATGGTAAAGGATTTTTCGATTCAGTTTTTTATTAAGAATATATATGATTAATAGACGTTATTTCAGAACACCCTGTATAATAAATTATATAATAACGAAAGCACGCAATTCACTTTGTCAGCGTCGCTCTTGTAGTATCTAATGGCGGACCTTGTACATATCGCGAATGTGCAGTAGACGACTCTTTAGTGCAAGTACTAAAACGAAGTAATAAAACGTGTTACAACAGGGGCTGTTTCGCCGTTCTGCTGGGCGATAGTTAGCTTTCGCAAGATTTACAACTTCTACGGAGAATGATTCTTCATTTTCTCGCGCCTCGAACTCTCGAATACTTCTCGTTTATCTCTAAAAAGATGAAGGATGAAGACATACAGCGGAACGGATGAGATTTATGTTGATATTTAATGCTGGCAAAACATTACCGGCTACATTACGAGCATCCAAACAATGAATAGCTTAAACATGTATCATAAAACGCTTTTGCATTTTCATTCCCTTAACTTGGACGCAGTTAAGGAAGCATTCCTAACAGTAAATAGTATTTTAATTGAGCGAACGAAGAGAAGAGAAGAGAGAGGGAGAGAGGAGAGAGAAAGAGACGGAGAACTTTGTAATATTCACTACCTCTTTGGATATTATAAAGTTTATATCAACAATATGTATAGAACATTATTATGTAAATAAAGCTTTAAAATATTGATAGTAAAATGGATGGAAAATGTTAGCAGAAAACGGAATAAATTGTTTGCTCGTATTACGTGTCGCAATTATCTTATTTTTCTCAGTACTGTATGTGTACGCAGAAATGTAAATTATATTTTACCAAATGAAAATATTTTCGTCAGTTGCAGTTAATTATATTGTACATAGTTTAAAATATATATTACATGCAAAATATATCAACGTTTTTCACTTTATCAAACAAAATTACTCTCTGTCATGTAATCTTTTCTGATCATGATAAATTCTGCGCGCTTACGAATGGTACGTACTGGTGTTACTTATTGCATGCCGCGAGTGTCACTGTGTCGTAAATCGGCTGGACTTGCACAGTGCGGATGCAATTACGAATCTTCTATTCTATGCAGTGCATCGTAAGATATTAACAGCCGCGCGCGTTGTAATTTTTGGTCCGACGTGTTTTATCCAGACGCGTATTATTGTCTTGCTTGTGAACACAAAATAAAAAAATTAAAAAAAAAGAAACAGGAAAAAAGGAAAGCGATGCCGACATTGAAAAATTTACGCTAGCTTGTTTGTCGCGTAAAGTGTAATTTTCTTAATTTCGCGCTTAATGTATGTACCTCGCGTTTTCGTAATAACTAGATATAATGTTTCAGAGCTTTAACTTTTTTTATACAGTGACTATACATTAAGCAATTAATTTTCTTTGTTTTTACATACATGCAATTGCGCTTATTAATGTATAAAAATGGTAAAAATGACTATGAAGTAATGAACAAATTTAAATAAAAATATTATTAAAATGTAACGGAAATAAAATATAACAGATGTTTGTAATTAAACATATAAAATATCTGTTCATTATAATTAAGTTATTATAATTATTATAATATATTAATATTATAATAAGTTAGAATGAGAAAACATTTGTTAAACTAATTTTTATTTTGTAGAAACGCAGTGCGCTAATGCATACATAACTAGTATATTGTTAAATATTTATGATGTTGATATAAAATTTCTAGAAAGTTTTTTGATATTCATATTTTTAACACAGAAGTAAGACATTATATTTCCGAATCTAAAGGAACTTAAGGAATATTACACAATAAGATTATTTCATTTTTCCAAGAAGACATTGAATATTAAATTTATTTTGTAACTTCAATAATTCAAATAATATATCTTCTCTACTAATATTTCTATTTATATTTTTCTAAAAATAAAAAATATTTATATGATCATATTTCAAAATCGAATTTCTTGTAGATGACAGTAAAATACGATTTTTAATTTAGCGAGATATATTCTACCGAAGGAATATTGTACAAAGGCGTGTACTTGAACTACCAACAAAATGCGCTAGACGTATGTGTTTGTTCCTTTGAAATACGCAAAGCGAAATACTAGGATATCTGTCGTAGCGTAAAAGCTCAGCTTTCTAACGCAAAAAACCAGCATAAAACGCCATCATACATTTCACTTTTAGAATTAGAGAAAATAATTAATTTAACCAAATTTAAAAAAAAAAGGTCACTAATGAATTGTCTTAATAATAATATTTCGAACTCCATTTACTTGTGAACCGCTGAATGATAAACAATAAAAAGCTGTCTTGTTGGCTGTATGACTTCACTCAGAACGCAATGATAAAAGCTTTTGAGATTGATGTCAGATAAATCTAAACGATACGAGAAAAATAACTTTACAATGTTACTAATTGCACTTTTACTGGAGATTTAAATCAAGTATATGATTGATAGAGGTCGAGTTTTTTGGTTGAGCTGTCTGGCAACAGAGAGACAGCTTCGTGGGATTCCAGCGGCTATTGCTCTGCACTGGTATCGAACCACAACGTCACGCGGTGATTGACAAAGGGAGGGAGAGAAACGGAGAGAGTAATTAGTCGCCCTCAACGAAAATTATCTGCTCGCATACACGTGACTAATTAATTGCACACACAGGTTTGTCTTCACAACACCTCTTCTAGAGAAATGTGGGCTGCAAACATACCTATATGAATTCATTAATAATTCTCGCACATTGAGCGATGTTGTACTATCGTAGAAGCACAATGCTGTTGCTTTATTTGTCCATCATTATCTACGTGAGTTAACGAAACATATAACCTTGCTTTTAATTAATAGCAGTTAAATTATTGTAAATTTTAAATTACATGGCGCGCAAGGTAAAAAAAATATTATTTTTTCTCCTGCTGTTAGACAAAGAATATGTCTGCAGTTAAATTACTTCTTCGTTTCACTTATTTTAGTTAGCTGTGAATAAATACGGAATTCTTTTTATGATGGACTCACCTCGTGTTGATTAAGTTCCTGCTAAGAAAACGTCACGCCAATATTCCAAGAGCAGGAAATGTTAACGTAACGAGGATATTCTCCTTCAACTTCACCCATTCAATCGACTATCCTTGATCATATCAATCACTGACCAAAAGCAGAATGTTGCTCTCCTCTCTACCTACGCAAAGGGTCGTTATATCACGCTCTCAGCTAAATTAGATCATCATAATCAATGCATCGTACACAGTAAAGTCGAGTTTCGAAGAAAGATAGAAATAATTACAAATTATAAATTTATATAGGTATTATATAGCGTTAAAGGATTACGCTGAGGCGCGCGTTTAAATATTTTCTATGACAATTCTGGAAAAATTAGTTTTAGCAGTACCCTTTTAGCGATCACTGTGATGATAAGCACAGACTTCTTGCAACTTGCGGCAAATGCGATAATGCAAACTAGAGCGGGGAGAAAATAGCGCTGTAAAATACTTCGCCTCACCGACGACGAGCCACAGGAAATGACCTTCAGTAAAGAGTAAAGAGCCTTTTTCTTCACCACTAACGTTAAATTGCGTTCTAATTGCGAGCACGCGGCATACCTTGGATGCCGACAGAATTATGAAAATACGTTTTCTGATCCTTCCTTTACGTTTTATTACAAGCCGCTGATTCTCGGTACGTTGCAATCCGCCACGTCTACGTCAAACGGATAAACGCATTATGCACAAGAAAATATCGCGGTTCACCGACCCGCGCTGGCTCGGTTGTGCGGCATTTAATTATATTTTCGCAATTCGCCGAGCGCTTTCGAACTACTACGTAAGTACAATATCTTTTGCAACGCAGTTGCGCACGGGCCTGCATTGCGGGAGTTTTGGCGTGTCCTACTATCTTTCTCTCTTCTTCTCTCTTTCATCACTTTTCTGATACTCTTCTCAGCGACGTATTTGGAACAAGGACTCGCATTTTCGCTATACATTTCGCACTAAATATGATCGTCTGAGCTTTATCTCATGATGATTGAATCTTTAGATGGAGAATTACATGGTCGTATTCAGCATAATAGAACTTTAAGTAGAGGTAAACTCTTTTAAAAACTACGTGAGTAATCGTCTAACAAAGCTAGTAAAGATATATATAAGACATATATAAATAGAAATACAACAATAATGATAAAGCACTTTAACTTAGTAATTTTGAAAATAAAATCGAGTACTTATTAGAAGTTAAACACAGCTTTTTTTATTATAAATTCTAACAAATTAAATTATTTTTATGTATCAGAAATAATTAATTAAGCTATTGTGCTAACTAATTAATATATATTGAAGCATTACAAATAAATAATAAAATTTCGTTTTTTTATTCTTATAATTTTTAAATTTTACTTTAATATATTTAGCTTGAAAGTTTATGTTTAAAGATCTGAAAAGAATTAAATTTACATAAAATAATATTTATTATCTTCTATTATTTTTGTTAATAGAATTTTCTTAATAAAATTTTCTTTAAGTTCTTCAAAAGTTTAAACTAGTGTACAACAATAATACACAATAATATCGTTGCATATCACATAAGCGCAATTAGTAGATTTGCTCAGTCAGACTGTAAGTAGAAATTTCAGAGTTTAGTCTGGCGCGTGGCATAGACTTTGGAGCATACGTGCTCGGAACTCCTTATGAGCGAATGCGGTCGGCTCGATTACGGAACATCCGAAGGGGTAAAGAGCGCAGTCACCCTTAAATTGCCTCGATGAAACGGCAAATCGTCAGTGATACCATCTAAGGGGGAGACAAACGAGCTGGCCATTTTATCTCTTGCACGGAGCATCGCAATACGGCGTCGTCCCTTTATCTATTGATTACTGGAGTAAATCTAAAGTAGATGCGATTTTCTATCTCTCTCTCTCTCTCTCTCTCTCTCTCTCTCTCTCTCTC
>Ga0157364_1004219_pt1 | contig 14285 bp, 12 predicted proteins | sample AttsexASBM2_FD_111476 | JGI IMG/M metagenome (GOLD analysis project Ga0157364, IMG submission 111476) | Fungus gardens microbial communities from leaf cutter ant in Ribeirão Preto, State of São Paulo, Brazil - Atta sexdens ASBM2 | ecosystem: Host-associated > Fungi > Mycelium > Unclassified ... | reverse complement strand
TGGAAGATATCGAGGCCTCGGCGCGTTTTTTTGAAGACGAAGACGGTCTGCATATCCACTCCTTTTTCTTTTATGAAGATGCGGATGACCATGCCGGTAATGCGACCGTGGCCTTTACTATCCGTGATGACCGCTTGTTTACCCTGCGTGAGCGTGAACTGCCGGCTTTTCGCCTGTACCGGATGCGTGCCCGTAACCAAACTCTGATTGATGGCAACGCGTTTGAGTTACTGCTGGACCTGTTTGAAACTAAAATCGAGCAACTGGCAGACGAAATCGAGAATATTTATACGGCGTTGGAAAAACTGAGCCGCGTCATTATGGAAGGTCAACAGGGTGAAGAATACGACGAAGCCCTGTCACGGCTGGCGGAACTGGAAGATATCGGCTGGAAAGTGCGTCTCTGTCTGATGGATACCCAGCGCGCCCTGAACTTCTTGGTGCGTAAAGCCCGTCTGCCAGCGAACCAGTTAGAGCAGGCTCGGGAAATCCTGCGGGATATTGAGTCACTATTGCCGCATAATGAATCGCTGTTTCAAAAGGTAAACTTTTTGATGCAGGCAGCGATGGGCTTTATCAGTATTGAGCAGAACCGGATTATCAAAATCTTCTCGGTCGTGTCGGTCGTGTTCCTGCCGCCGACTCTGGTAGCGTCCAGCTACGGGATGAACTTTGAGTTTATGCCGGAACTGAAGTGGACATTCGGTTATCCAGGCGCAATTGTGCTGATGATCTTAGCGGCCCTAGCGCCGTACCTGTACTTCAAGCGTCGCAACTGGCTGTAACCGTCGGTCGATCAAAAAAGCAGCCCCAGCGGGCTGCTTTTTTTATGGCTGTCGGGTCAGGTAGTGCTGCATCTCCTCTGGCGGCACCATCCCGCCGCCGGTCCCCCAGATAATATGGGTGGCTTTTTCCGGCACAATGTCCGGGTAGCGGTCAGCGGTTAGTTGGGCCACCCCCGGTGCGCCCGCCAGCGCTGACGGCTCCAGTTGTAGATGCTCGGTGCTGTCCAACAGTTGCAGTAACGCGAACAGCTCATTATCGGTCACTGTATAGCAACCGGACATCATCCGAGCCATCGAACGGCCAACAAAACCTGACGGACGGCCGACTGCCAGCCCGTCTGCGGCGGTGTGGTTACTGATACCAAAATCGGTGACAGATAGCTGCTCGTGCAAGCCGGTCATCATCCCCATCAGCATACAGGGGGATTCAGTCGGTTCGGCAAAGAAGCAATGGACGTGGTCACCGAAAGCCAGTTTTAGGCCAAACGCAATCCCCCCAGGGCCACCGCCCACACCGCAAGGCAGGTAGACACATAATGGATGCTCTGCATCCACCTTGATCGGTAGCGCGTCGATCTGGGCCTTCAGGCGTTCACCGGCTACGGCATAGCCGAGGAACAGGGTTTTGGAGTTTTCATCATCGACGAAGTAGCAGTAAGGATCACTGTCTGCTTGATGGCGTCCCTGCTCTACGGCTTGACCATAGTCACCCTGATACTCGATGACAGTCACCCCGTGGCTACGCAGTTTGTCTTTTTTCCACTGTCTGGCATCTGCCGACATATGTACGGTGGTTTTAAAACCGAGACGTGCTGCGGCAATACCGATGGATAGTCCGAGGTTACCGGTGCTGCCAACTGCGATTTTATGGCGGCGGAATAGCGACTGACAGGCTTCTCCTGCCAGGATACGGTAATCATCCTCTGTCGACAGCAGACCATACTGTAGCGCCAGTTGTTCAGCATGAAACAGCACCTCATAGATGCCGCCGCGTGCTTTTACGGAGCCAGAGATCGGCAAGTGGCTGTCTTTTTTCAGCCATAACGAGGGAACTGCCGACAAGTGATAGCGTTCGGTCAGGGCGCGGGCGAAGGCCGGCACTTCCTGTAATTCTGATTCAATGATCCCGCCACTTTCGGCCACTTCAGGAAAGGCCTCTGCCAGAAACGGGGCAAAACGTTGTAACCGCTTACTGGCCTGCTGCACATCCTCAGCGGTCAGCGCGATATCATTGAGGGCCTCTGCGAAAGGCACCCGTGCCGAATTACACCAACTGACCGGTTGGCCAGCGAGGATATTGGCGAACAGTGGATAGTCGGTGATCCACTGTTCGCGAGATTTGCCGTATACAACCATGGTTCTGTTTAACTCCCAGTAAAACACTGCATCAGACGGCTGATGCACCCTGTGAAGCAGTTTGGTACTCCTCCACCGGTAGCGGTGGATGGGTGACAGGAGTCAGTAAGTTGACTTGGCTGGCGCTCAGTGCGGCAAAATCCGGCGTTGGACGGCACAGGTCATCGGTGGTTTCACAATAGTCCTCCAATGCCTGGGCGGCCAATAGCAATTCCAGGTCGCCCCGAAACTTACCGATCACCTGCATCCCGAACGGCATATTTTTGTGGTCGACGCCCATCGGCATCGACAGCGCCGGGTTAGTGGCGAGGGTGACCACATAGGTCAGGGCCAGCCAGCGATAATAGTTATCCAGTTTGACACCGTTTACCTCTTCTAGATAAGGCTGTTCCCATGGGAACGGCGATACCGGCGTGACCGGCGACAGGATCAGGTCATACTGGTTAAACAGGGTCTGGAAATGGCGGAAGATTCGGGTCTGTTCGCCATTTCCCCACACACAGTCTTTTAACGACATCTGTGCGCCCAATTCGTAGTTCGCCCGCGGGTTAGGGCCTAACGAATCTGGATCTTTTTCATAGGCAGATTGCAGGCTGGCGACGAAGGCTTCGGCCCGCAGGACGTCGAAGCATTTATGCGCATTTTCCATGCGGAAATCTGCTTCTTCACAACTGGCAAATAGCCCTTGCAGACGGCTGATTTTGTCGCGGAAGACTTGGCGGATGTTATCGTCCACATCACAGACACCAAAATCCTCGGTATAGCCGATCCGTAATCCGGATAACTGGGTGATCGGCAGTTCAGTGATGCTGTCGGGCAAGGTGAAGGGATAACTGAGGGGATCAGTATCGGCTACCCCAACGGTGGCTGCCAGTTGTAACCAAGTATCAGCAACGTTACGGCCCATTGGCCCGACTACGGAGATCGGCGTCCAGCCCAATGGCTTACGTTCACTCGGCACTAGTCCCGGAGAAGGTCGCAGGCCGACTACCCCGCATTTGGCGGCTGGAATACGTAAGGAACCGCCAGTATCTGAGCCGCTGCACAGAGGAACCAGGTTGGCAGCCAGAGCCGCGGCAGAGCCACCGGAGGAACCGCCCGCATTCAACGCTGGGTTAAATGGGTTGCCGGTTGCGCCCCAAACAGGATTACGGGTATTGGCTCCCGCGCCCATTTCCGGAACATTAGTTTTACCGACCATGATGGCTCCGGCACCACGTAGACGCTGTACTAGTTCATTGTCTTGGACCGGGACATTGGCACGGTAGAGCGGCGAACCATAAGTCGTCAGGACGCCTTCTGTTTCTTCGAGATCTTTAATCCCGATGGGTAAACCGCGCAGCAGTCCGCCAGGCTCTCCTCGTAAAATCTCTTGTTCAGCGGCTTTCGCTTCTGTGCGGGCACGATCGAATGAGGTGACACAGAAGGCATTAATTTTCGGGTTGAGGGCATCGATACGACTGATGCAGGCGTCCAGAGCCTCCACGGGGGAGACTTCTTTTGACTCAATCAGACGTTTCAGTTCGGTGGCACTTAGCGTTGTTAACTCATCAGACATACTCAGATTTCCTGTGTGCGGGCGAACATTGTCACCTCAGGGGTAACTTCATTAGTGTATTTTACTTATCAGCCGCGATGACCTCGCTGATATAACAAATAAAACGGATCATCATCGGAGACAATTGTTGATTGGCCCGGGTCTGAATTTCAATTGAGCGATCCTTCTCTTGGAGTTCAGGGACATGCAATGTTTTCAGCAGGCCGCTTTTCAGGCGGTGCCGAACAAATAACTCTCCGCCAAAGGCCACGCCTGCACCGGTGGCGGCAAATTCAGCCAAAGTTTCCAAATTGTCGGACTCAAGCACACTGTGATAACTCACTCCCTGGCGGCTACAGTAGATATCCAGTAACTCCCGCAGGGTTGTGTTCAAACTGGGCAGAGCCAGTGAATAGCCCACAAAATCCTGTAACGTGACTTGGGGAAGCTGTAATAACGGATGGTCAGGGGCGACCAGTGCCAGTAACGGGGCTGGTTGGCTATAGAGCACCTGAATATCCCGCGTTACACTGAGACTGAAATTAAAGCCAACATCCACTTCGCCGTCGCGAACCCGACGGGTCACTTCTTCTGCAGGGGCCACCTGAAGCTGAAAGGTACAGCGGGGTTCAGCGTTACGAAAGCCAGCAATGGCAACCGGCAAAAAGTGTGAAGCAAACCCTTGGGTACAGGCAATTTTAATCCGTGATTCGGTGACCTGGTTGAGCGCCTTGATCTCATTGGTGACCTGTACAGCATCCAGCAGGGTACGGCGGGCATAGGCCGCCAGTAACTCTCCGGCGGGTGTCAGGGTTACGCCGCGTGCTTGGCGTTCAAATAACAGAGTGTCTAACTCCTCTTCCAGACGCCGGATCTGCCGACTGACTGCCGAGGGGACCACATGCATCCGCGCAGCGGCTTCACTGATCGATCCGCAATTGACCACCTGCATAAAGTAGAGAACAGCAGTTTCACTCAGAATTCGGGCATTCATAACTGGGCTATCTCTTGACTAACATGACAGCAGTGTAGCGGAACTCTTATCCGGAAAGGCAGATAAAAGTTCCGCGGTCATGTCATCAGGCTTTCTGTGCCTGTGCTAACTGTACTTCACGGATCTTTTTGGTATTAAAGGTCAGGCTAATCACTACCGCTAAGGCAATCGATGCCAGCAGGAACAGGAAGGCTGACGGATAACTGTTGGTCATCGAGATAATAAAGCCGATGGCCAGTGGCGAGACAAACCCAGCGGCTTGACCACCGAAGTTAATGATACCGATACCGGTTCCAACCAGACGCTGGGCCAGAATTTTGGTTGGCAAGGCGAAGGCCACAGAGAATACAAAGGACTTAAAGAAGTAAGCAATAGTCTGGAAAACAATCACTTCTGTGGTGGTGGCGGACTGATACATGCCGTAGACAAAGATACCCGTCAGAACACAGCTCATCACCAGCATGACTTTCTCTTTACCATCAAACCAGCGGCTCATGATCCAACCCCCCATTGCGGAGGCGACACTGGCAGCAATAAACGGTAGTGGCAACAAAAAGCCCACCGTTTTTAGATCGAGGCCACGGGCTTTCATCAGATACATCGGCATCCAGGCATCAAGTCCTTTGTTGACCATGCTCAGGCAGAACCAGACCAGCATAATTTTCCATAACAACGGCATGCGTAGCAGTTCAGCAACACCGGCACGGTTAATTTTTTGTACTGCGTCGCTTTCACCGCTAGCTTGCAGGTTATTGCGAGGCACGGCGAACCAGTAGATGACGGCGAACATCACTCCGGCAATCCCGATGTAGAAGAACGCATCACGCCAGCCCAGGCCAATAATCAAAGGAGCCATCAGCAGCGGTGCCACAAAACTTCCCAAGTAGTTAGAGGAGATCAGGAAACCCGTCATTTTGGGACGCGCCGGACGCTGGTACAGTTCGGCAATCCCTTTCATGGCAGAGGACGGATAGCCACCTTCACCTAGACCAAACAGGAAGCGGATCACCAGTAATGAGGTCAGCGACCAGGCGAACCCGGTTAATACAGTGAACACTGACCAGAGTGCAATGGAGGTAATGACCACATATTTACTGCCGAAACGGTCGGCTAACCAGCCGCCGGGGATCTGCATCACCGTATAGCCAAGATAGAAGATACTCAGTACTACACCCAGTTCTGCCGGCCCCATATTAAAATCTTTGGCGATATGGGACAGGGAAAGAGAAATGGCACTACGATCAACATAGGAAATCATAAAACCGATATACAGCAGGATAAATGCGAACGTCGGGCTACTCAGTAATTTGCCGGTCTTCATCTGTTTTTCCCCTAGGAGTAAACACGGTTGATGAGGGCATGTTGTGTGCCCTGATAGCCGCCAACAAGTGATTAAATCAGATTACTGGTATGCCAGAAATGCAACGCACCAGGCTTGTGCGGCTGCGCTGTGACAGAGCGGGGTTAAAGCCAGAAAAGACGCTACAGATGGTCTTGGATGGTGCATTGAACCGGTATGAGCCACAGGATTATGCCAGCGAAAGGCGGTAAGATTTTTTTCTTATGATTGCCGGGAGGGCTGAGTCGCTGCTTGCAGCAGCAGCTAGGCTGCTGCTGCGGAGACGATCAGTCTTGAGAGTCGATAATCACTTCTTCACCCAGATCGCCGGCCTTAGGTAACGGTAGATAGGAGGAATTCGAGGCGCGTAATACGCGGATACCTGTCGCTCCGGCCTCACGGGCCGCAGTGATATCACTGTCAGAATCGCCATAGTAGAGGCGGATATTTTTCTGTTTGATCCAACTCACTTTAGTATTTTGGCCCGGTTGGAAGCCACTAAAAATCACCGGATGCATAGCACTATCTGGGATATGGAAATCCTGTTGCAGGGTAGCACTGACGGTCTCTGTTTTGGTGGGCGTACGACCCGTAATAAAGTAGATCGTATCGCCCCGCTGCAGGTGCATGTCGATCAATTGCTGTGCAATTTTTTTCGGCACGCTGAAATCATCCCAGCCGTTATTCATTTTTTGCCAAAACTTTGGGTTATTCAGGTAATCATCGCTACCTGGGGAGAATACCTGTTGGCCATGGACGAACCCTGGCGTGGAATAGAGCAGGGTGTCATCAATATCAAAACCGATGGCCATCGGCGGCTTACCCTGTAAACTGTTGCGGATCTGTGCCACCGATACCCAATGTATCGGCTGCTGGTGGGCCAGTTCTGCTGCGGTAATACCCTGCCAGAGTGGCGTGTTGTCTGACATACTGGCTAGCGCCAGGGGAGGCAGGCATAACGCCTGAATAAGGGCGGCGCTGAGTGCGATTTTGCGGAAAATCATGAACGGGTATCCTAGATTATCATTAGTTATCAATCAGTGGGATATCTCTGATACCACCCGCCCGTGCAAATGTAAAATTAGGATCGCGGCTTTTTGACAGAGAATTTATTTATGCTTACCACTCGCACGCGATTAGCCGATCAAATAGCTGGCGGTGGCGGTGGCGATATACAGCTGATCCTGATTGTGCAGTTCCACCCGTGCGACCGCGACTTTATTGCCTGCCCGCAGTAATTGTGCGGAGGCGATAAACGTATCGCCCCTGCCTGGACGTAGGTAATCTACCCGCAGGTCAATGGTGCCCATCCGCGATAAACGCTGCCTAAGCTCTTCCTCACTGATCATATCCTGACGGGTCAACGCGTGGTTAACACAGACCAGTCCGGCGGCAACATCCAGCACCGAGGCGATGACGCCACCGTGTAGAATTTTCTGGGCGGCATTACCGACCAGCGCAGGTTTGTTGGGCAGACGTAGGCTGGCATGCTGTTCGTCCAGCGTCAGTAATTCCAGCCCCAAGGCCTGATTAAAGGGCATACTGCTGATGAATATTTCACTGACTAACGTCCGTGCCTGGTGCTGTGTCAGATAACGAAGCGACATAATTTACCTTTGCCTGAAAAATTGTTCTGAGCAGTTTCGAGTGAATTCTCATATTATGCTGTAGTTTCTGTTGTCGCTAGGTGAAAACCGGTGACCTATTGATAGAGGGTATGCATGTAATGCCCCGTTTTTTGTCTTTTCAGTTAGGGTGACTGTGATGCGTTTGTTTTTCTATGGGGCTGTTGCTGCCCTGGTAATGCCTGTGCTGGCTCAGGCACAAGAGGCGACGATCAGCGACGTGCATGATGATCCGGCAGTGCGTGGCAGCATAATCGCTAACTTACTGCAAAAGCATGATAATAATTTTCTACTGTATCCGTATGAGGACAACTATGTGCTCTATACCGATACCAGTAATATGAACAGTTCAGCGATCTCCAGTTATAGCTGGGCGGATCATGCCAAAAAAGATGAACTGAAATTCCAGCTCAGCTTGGCCTTTCCGCTATGGCGCGGCATTGCCGGGGATAACTCGGTGCTGGCGATGTCCTATACACAGCGCTCTTGGTGGCAGATCTCAAATACTCGGGAATCTTCTCCCTTTCGTGAAACCAACTATGAACCGCAGCTATTTGTTGGCTGGGCGACGGATTATCAGTTAGGGGGGTGGACCCTGCGCGATGTCGAGACGGGCCTGAACCATCAATCGAATGGCCGCAGTGATCCGACGTCACGAAGCTGGAACCGTGTCTATGCCCGTTTTATGGCAAAAAATGGTAATATGCTGGCTGAAATTAAGCCTTGGTATCGGATCCCCGAAAGTGCGAGCAGCGACGATAATCCGGATATTACTAAGTATATGGGCTATTACCGGGCCAAACTCGGGTATATGCTCGGGGATAATATCTTTAGTATCGAAGGCACCTACAACTGGAACACCGGTTATGGCGGTGCGCTGATGGGCTGGAGCTATCCGCTGACTAATCATGTGCGTTTCTATACTCAGCTGTATAGCGGTTACGGCGAATCCATGATCGACTACAATCATCGTCAGACCCGTATCGGCGTCGGCGTTACGTTAAATGATATTTTCTGATTAAAGAGTGCAGGGCATTTGTGACAACAATGGCAGTAATTCCGCAGCAGGAACAGGCTAAACAGGTCCTGCGGGATGTTTTTGGTTATCAGCAGTTTCGTCCCGGCCAGGAAGCGATTATTAATGCCTCACTGGAAGGAAGGGACTGTTTGGTGATCATGCCGACCGGCGGCGGGAAATCCTTGTGTTATCAAGTGCCGGCACTGGTCAGCGAAGGACTGACACTGGTGGTTTCTCCCCTGATCTCCCTGATGAAAGATCAGGTCGATCAGTTGCTGGCCAACGGCGTTATGGCTGCCTGCCTGAACTCCTCGCAAAGTCGAGAAGAGCAGCAGCAAATCTATGCTGATTGCCTACAGGGGCGCATACGTTTGCTGTATGTCGCGCCAGAACGACTGATGATGGAGAGTTTTCTTGAGGCCCTGAGCCTGTGGCGACCGGTAATGTTGGCGGTCGATGAAGCGCACTGTATTTCACAGTGGGGGCATGATTTTCGCCCCGAATACGGTGCTCTCGGTGGGTTACGTCAGCGCTTCCCAACATTACGCATTATGGCATTAACGGCGACGGCGGATAATGCTACTCGCCATGATATTCTTCAGCAGCTACAGCTGGATAATCCATTGGTGCAGATCAGTAGTTTTGATCGGCCTAACATCCGCTATACCCTACTGGAAAAATATAAACCCACCGAGCAGCTACTGCGCTATGTGCAGGATCAACGAGGCAAGTGCGGGATTATCTACTGTAACAGTCGCGCCAAAGTGGAAGATACTGCAGCACGTTTACAGAGCCGGGGGATCAGCGCCGGGGCTTACCATGCCGGTCTTGAGCCTCAGCAACGGGCCCGTGTACAGGAAGCTTTTCAGCGCGATGATGTTCAGGTTGTGGTAGCCACCGTGGCGTTTGGGATGGGGATCAACAAGCCGAATGTCCGCTTCGTGGTACACTTTGATATTCCGCGTAATATTGAATCCTATTATCAGGAAACCGGCCGTGCCGGGCGTGATGGGCTGCCTGCTGAGGCAATGATGTTGTATGATCCGGCGGATATGGCTTGGTTGCGCCGTTGCTTGGAAGAAAAAGCGCCGGGGGCGATGCAGGATATCGAACGCCATAAACTGAATGCGATGGGGGCTTTTGCCGAGGCGCAAACCTGTCGGCGTCTGGTGTTGCTCAATTATTTCGACGAAGGCCGCCAGCAACCTTGTGATAACTGTGATATCTGTCTGGACCCACCACGACGTTATGATGGACTGGTAGATGCACAGAAAGCATTATCTGCGATCTATCGCGTCGGTCAGCGCTTTGGCATGGGCTATATCGTGGAGGTGATCCGCGGTTCGGCAAACCAGCGTATCAAAGAACAGGGGCATGACGCACTACCAGTGTATGGTATTGGCCGTGAACATTCGCATGAACACTGGGTAAGTGTGTTGCGTCAGTTAATCCATCTCGGTTTTGTTACGCAAAATATCAGCCAGCATTCTGCCCTGCAACTGACGGAAGCGGCACGGCCAGTATTACGCGGCGAACATTCGTTGATGCTAGCGGTGCCGCGCTTGGCGGTCGCCAAGCCCCGCCAGGGCAACAGCCGTCTACCGGGCGGTAATTATGATCGTAAGCTGTTCGCTAAACTGCGTAAGTTACGTAAAACCATTGCTGATGAGGAAAGTGTTCCGCCTTATGTGGTGTTCAATGATGCCACATTGATTGAAATGGCAGAAATACTGCCAGTCACAGCCTCGGAGATGCTGGGGGTAAACGGTATTGGTCAGCGTAAGCTGGAGCGATTTGGTCGGCCGTTTATGGTGATGATAAAGCAACATCTCAGTGACGAGTAACCCTTCTCTTTTCTCTTTTCTCTTTTTTTGTCAGGAAATTGCAGTATGTTGATGTCGTTTCTTACCTTGGCTGTTGTGCAATTATTGGCACTGATGAGCCCAGGTCCAGATTTTTTCTTTATTTCTCAGACTGCCGCCAGTCGTTCACCGCGCGAAGCCTTTATGGGCGTATTTGGCGTGACACTCGGCGTCGCTATTTGGGCCGCCGTGGCACTGTTAGGCTTGAATCTGCTGCTGGAAAAGATGGCCTGGTTGCATCAGATCATTATGCTGGGGGGCGGGATTTATCTGTTGTGGATGGGCTGGCAGTTACTGCGTTCAGCGCGTCATCAGCATCGCCATCCGCCAGTCCCCGGCAGTGAACCGGTATTACCCCGTCGTGGGCATACCTTCTTACGCGGGTTACTGACGAATCTGTCGAACCCTAAAGTAGTGATCTACTTTGGTAGTGTCTTTTCACTATTTGTCGGCGAGGATGTGTCTGCCCTGCAGCGCAGCGGGATTTATGCGCTGATCCTGCTGGAGACTTTTGGCTGGTTCACCTTGGTCGCGACCCTGTTTTCTCTCCCTTGGATGCGCCGTAAGTATCAGCAGACCGGTAAATGGCTGGATGGCGTCGGCGGCGTGCTGTTCACCGCCTTTGGTCTACATCTGATACTGACCCGTTAACCGATGTCCTTTCCAGGCATGCGGCCTGGAAAGGAACATGACTTAGATCCCGCGACGGGCAGTTGCCAGCACGACGCCGATGGCGATAAACACGCTGCCAAAAATGCGGTTGAGCAACAGCATCTGCCGAGGGCCTTTGATCCAGCGGGAGATACGGGTAGCCAGCACGGCATATCCCTGCATCACCAGGATATCCACCACAATGGTGGTCACGCCCAGTACCAGATACTGCAGTACCAGTGGCTGATGCGGCAGGATAAACTGCGGGAATAGCGCGGCCAGGAAAACGATACTCTTCGGGTTGGTCAGGTTGACCAGTAAGGCACGCTTATAGAGTTTTCCCCGTGAGGTAGCTTTAGCAACCGCATTAAGGTCTATTGCACCACGGGCACGCCACTGCTGAATACCGAGCCAGATCAGATAGGCTGCCCCCGCCCATTTCAAGACCTGGAATGCCATCACAGAGTGCGAGAATAGCGCTCCAAGACCGATACCGACCAGAATAATATGAGCAGCCAGCCCGGTTTGTAGCCCAGCAATTGCAATCTGTGTTTTTTTATAGCCATGGCTTATGCCAGTACTCATGGTGTTTACGGCACCGGATCCTGGCGACAGGCTCAGGATGGTAGTGGTCAGCAGGTAGGTGAGCCACCATTCGAAGGTCATTGAGAAAGCTCCAATCATCAGCAGAAGGGCGATAGAATACGTTATAATCCCTGATGACGATACAATCAGTTATGGGTGTGACAGTCAGTGAAAGCGCCGAAGGAACCGTGATGAAACAGCATACGCAACGCTGGTTGCACCGTGAAAAAGAGTTTTCGGCGTTTGTGAACGGACCTCTTCTCCATTTCTGGCAGAGACGCCAGGAAAAACAGTTTATGGGTAAAGATTCTCTGACCATTCGTTATGTCAGTTTTACCTCACCCCGGCATCGGCGGGCGGTGCTGATCTCTCCGGGACGGATTGAAAGTTATGTAAAGTATCCGGAAGTGGCTTACGACTTATTTCAGTGCGGATATGATGTTTTTATCATTGATCATCGTGGTCAGGGGCGTTCGGATAGGATGCTAGAAGACAGTCATCTAGGCCATGTTGAGCACTTTTCTGATTATGTCGATGACCTGTACACCCTTTATCAGCGAGAGTTTACCACTACACGCTATCAGCAAAAATTCGCCGTGGCGCACTCCATGGGTGGAGCCATCCTGACGCTGTTACTGCAACGCCAGCCTGATCTGTTTGATGCAGTGACGTTAGTGGCACCAATGTTTGGCATTGTGCTGCCGATGCCAGAGTGGATGGCTGAGAAAATTTTAAATTGGACCGAAACACGTTCGGGGCTACGGGAAGGCTTTGCGCTAGGGACCGGCCGCTGGCATGCGCCGCCTTTTGCCATGAATACTCTGACACACAGCCGTGTGCGTTATCAGCGTAACCTGCGTTTTTATGCAGACGACCCGGCATTACAGGTAGGCGGACCGACCGCCCACTGGGTACGTGAAAGTATGGCAGCGGGGCACCAGATCCTTAACGATGCCGTATCAGCCACGACACCGATGATGATCCTGCAAGCAGAAGAGGACCAAGTGGTGGATAATCAGGCACAGAATGCATTCTGTGAGGCGAGGAAGCGTGCGGGGACCCCCTGTGATGGTGCTGCTCCGGACGTTATCCTTGGGGCTCGGCATGAGATATTATTCGAAAAGGACGATATGCGTGCCAGGGCGCTGAATGTTATCGTGCGTTATTTTGAGGGTTTCAAAGCACCGACGCTGGCTATCACGACCACGACGCCAATTCTTCCTGATAGTCTGGTCTGATTGTTAACTAAAGAGGTATTCATGTATCACATTGTCGCCTCCGATCTGGATGGCACCTTGCTTTCCCCTGATCATGCCTTATCTGACTTCACCCATAAGATCCTTAATCGTCTGACAGAGCAGGACATTCACTTTGTGTTTGCCACTGGCCGTCACCATATTGATGTCGCTAGAATGCGCGATAAGCTGGGTATCGATGCCTATATGATCACCTCTAATGGCGCACGGGTACACAATCCTGCCGGAGAGCAGGTGTTTGCGCATAATTTGGATGAAGATATCGTCGCCGACTTGTATGCGCTGCGTTACGATTCCCAGACGCTGACCACCCAAGTCTATCGCGGCGATAACTGGTATATCAGCCGCGACAGCGAAAAAGAAAGAAGCTATTTTCTGGAATCTGGATTCCGTTATCAGCTGTATCAGCCGGGAATACTGGAAACTGACGGGATCAGTAAAGTGTTTTTTACCGGAGAGGATCACCAGGAATTACGTCAGCTCGAGTTGTCATTGGTGGCTCGCTGGGGGGACAGGGTCAATGTCAGCTTTTCGTTGCCGACCTGCCTGGAAGTGATGGCTGGCGGGGTCTCTAAAGGTCATGCACTCGAGGCGGTGGCGACCCGTCTGGGACGTAGCCTTAACGATTGTATTGCCTTCGGTGACGGTATGAATGACAAAGAAATGCTGAGCATGGCGGCGAAGGGCTGTATTATGCAAAATGCCCATCAGCCGCTGCTGGATCTGTTTCCACAGATGGAGGTGATTGGCAGTAATGCCGAGGATGCGGTGCCTCGTTATTTGCAGCGGTTGTACCGAGTCTGAACCTGGCCGCTGGGGCGGCATAGCTCTCAAGCAGTGGGCGAGCTAGGCAGTGTCGCTCTCCCCGACGGCTATCACAGACTCATCGTTCAGTGGTTGTAGCCTTGCTGGGATGTGAAGCGTCACGAACAAAAGGCAGCTGCTCACAGGCATGCTGCCGCGAAGAGCGGATAAAGGCACTGAGTACCGGCTGACGCTGTTCGCCGTCGCGCACTGCGGCGTATAAACGGCTCCAGATCCCTTCACCGGCGGTGCGGGTCACTATTAGATTCTGTCGTTCAAAACTTTCCACAACCCAGTGTGGTAACGCAGCAATGCCCATATTTGCTGCCACCATCTGGATCAGTAACAGTGTATTATCCACACTTTTTAGAGAAGGCGTCACACCGGCGGGTTGCAGGAAATGGCGCCAGATATCCATTCGCTGACGCTGAACCGGATAAATCAGTAAGGTCTCATCTGCCAGATCCTCGGGG
>Ga0157364_1004218_pt1 | contig 14286 bp, 8 predicted proteins | sample AttsexASBM2_FD_111476 | JGI IMG/M metagenome (GOLD analysis project Ga0157364, IMG submission 111476) | Fungus gardens microbial communities from leaf cutter ant in Ribeirão Preto, State of São Paulo, Brazil - Atta sexdens ASBM2 | ecosystem: Host-associated > Fungi > Mycelium > Unclassified ... | reverse complement strand
CTCTCTCTCTCTCTCTCTCTCTCTCTCTCTCTCCTTCTTCTTCTCTCCCAAACAAAACCTGAGATCGTAAATGCTGCGATAAATTACGGAGGAACGTGACATCTCTTTCAGGAGTGCACTTCACCATATCGGAACGAGTCAGCGTAATAAAAATAAAAAAAAAATAGCGACTATAATATCAGTGCCGATATACCTTTTATACGATACCAACGCAGCCCATCTTCTTGCTTCATTATGCATTTCCACGAGTATTTTGTTATGGCGTTTTGCGCTATTTTTATCTATGCATATCTTATATCTTACAATATTTAATATATATTTAATGACTTCATTATTAGAAGTATTGCTGATAGAAAAAAAAATCATTCGATAATTAATTTTATTAAAATTCAACATGAAACTGATAATTTCGTTGATAGAAGGCTCAAAATCAAGGAGCGATCAGTTTTGTCAATTTTCGCGTGACATGTAAAAAGTAATTTATTTAAATTACTCGAGCGAGACATCAACAGCCGGGTGTTTATGTCTGCTCTAAATGAAGACGCACTGGTAAGTGACAGAAATAATCATGCTTACGTTATGGATTTAAGGGAAATATTTATTCATGTCTGCAGCGATCGTGCCATCGATCGCGCGGCATAAACTTGCGCATCTTATCGGAGAGAAATGGAGATTGCTATTTTAAATTCTGGTTTTACATGACAATCTATGTACGACGAGAGACGAAAGACGGGTTGATTTTCACGAAATGTCATGACGTACTGGAGATTGTATACACGATTGAGAAAACTCAATCCGGGTTCTATTTCCGAGTCTGTTTAAAGAACGGGATCTGATCTTATCATCTCTTTACACATGAAACACACTGTGGAACACATGCGTTTCCACGTCGGAATACATCATTGGAGGTGATGAAATCGTGAGTTAAAGTCTTCCGCGCCCCTCTTAGTACACATGTGCTCTTGGTACCCGTGAAAATGCAAAGAAAACATCAAATATGATCTGAAAATAGAGGATATGTGACGAATCAATGTTCTGATAGATATTATGGTACCCTCGAGCCATTTTGAAATTATTGCTGAGCTGAGGTAAGCTGAACCACAGACTCAATCTCGTCTTTTATGAATCAGAAGATGAATAGTTGCCTCCAGGTGCCTCGGTTCGTAATAAAAAGGATCATAAAATACATCATGTGAAAAACATATGAAGAGGATAGGAATAGAGCGGAAAATATTTCTTCGATCGATGTATTTGCAAATAATCGATCCGAATACATAATAACGAAATTCAACGATTCCGCACAAGCAATGATAAGAGTCCTATACAAATTTAAATACTTCTATCTTCCATGTATATTTCTATAGTTTTGAATAGGTATCCTAGCTAGAATAATATTTTCCGTAATAAGTTATTTACGGCGTTTTAAGATGCTTATTAGCATCATTTATTAATTTGGCGATCAATTTAATTTGTGATATTATTATTTCAGCTCCAGTTTATAATTGCATTTCAAGTCCGACAGTAATCGGCGCGTAATTTATATAATTAAAAAATATAATATTTAAAATTTATATATATATATATATATATATATATATGTATATATATATACATTGTGGTATCAATATATAGCTTCAATCGTGTTAGTTCTTCTTTATATAGTTTTGTTAATCGCTATCAAATTTCTTGGAATGAAATCTTACTCTAAAGAGTGAAAAAAGAGTAAAATTGAGCCAGTCTTGAAAAAGAATAGCTCAGTTTCCAATCTTTAAAAGTGAGGTTTCACTCTACAGAGGTTTTAAAAAGTGTATTTTCGGCATTTTTCTAAGAACTGATAATTGTCGCTACTTTGAATGCGAAAACGGTATAAAAAAAGTATCGTTTAGAATAAAATAGAATAGGCTTGACGTCACTACGTAGTAGTGCGTGTTGTCTTTAATTAATGAACTATTAATCTACTACCGTATCGATCCCAAATAGTACAGAGTAGGACATTGCGCGTTTCGAATTATTCGCGCGGCATACGGGCGAGTTTACGTAGTTCATGCACACGTGCCAATGTCACCAAAATAGCTGTACCGTCGGTATCATCCGGTATAAATGACGTCATGAGCGTGGGAGAGAATGATACCAAGTTCCTGAGGCTATGTCTCAGTGACTCTTGAGTCGCAAGAGAAGCAACAAGTGCTAAATCATTAATCGCATGTCAACGCGCCACTCAAACTCGGGTTAATCTTATTATTTGATTCTGATTAATAATTAAACGACAAAAGGATTGGATAATCCAATCTAGAAAGAATAATTTTCTCTTTTTTACATCGCTTTTAATAGTGAAAAATGGTCCAGTTACCAAACGTATCGGGAGTGAAGTTGAAGGAAGGTGAGACAAGTTTCATGACTTTCGAAGATTCGATATGTTTATACCAAGATAATCTCCACACTGTGCGTATAATTAACAAGCGACATGCGTAAATACATTTTTAATTCGCGTGTTATATTACGCGGCAAATACGATCAATTTATTCACGTGAAATCAACTAAATCAAATAATCCAAGCTACAATCCGCAAATAATAATTAGTTTAATTTAATGAAGCTAATGATTATATCATAGATTTTCATTAAAACAGGATGCAAAGTCAAACATTGCATATGATTATGAAATTACGACCAATAAATTTTGATAAACTGTTCACGTTAAGAGGAAAAAAAGTATTTCATTGCTTGAAATATAGATAATATGGATATTACATAGATATTACATTTACGTATATTCTCTAAAACTTTTAGAGTGAAAGTTCACTCTTAAAAATTGAAAGTTAAACCACTCCTTTTCAAGATTGGTTCAATTTTCATACTTCAGAGTGAAATTCCATCTATTCTAAAGAGTTTAGAGAATAAGCAATAGAAAATAATTTAGTAGATTGATTTAAAGTTTCAATTGAATGTCACAATGGTGGTTAATCATTACGTATACAATCGATCAGAATGTCGCGTCGTTGCCGAACAATTTTTTCCCTAAGTTACGAGTTTTTCATGATTTTCACTTGGAATAAATTGAATTGTTCTAGCGTAAAAAAAATATACGATCTCGCATGGATAAAGCGCATGATTGCATTAGTTAGCGCGACGCATCGTCTCGTGCGAAAGTTTATTTTTAACTTGTTCATCGTCATGCAAAATTATTCCTGCGAGACACGCGATGTCATCTAAAAATAAGAGCAGAGAACCCGAACCATTGGAAAATCATATACTAATTCTTCTATTAATGGAAAATATATAATTATGAATTCGTGGGACGTATTCAAAGTTATAAATCTTTCGGGACAAGATTATATATATGTATCTTTGTATGTAGATAATATCGATCTCTTGTTTCTAATAAATTATGTTTGAAAGTGAAATTAATGCTAAATTGACTGTTATCGAAATGATATTATAATATTTATAATAGGATTTCAAAAGCGATGTAATATTAATAAGTTTATTTCCTCATCCGATAGAAACGCAAAATATACCTTCTATCAATTTTCTTATTGTCACTTTTCCATTTTATCGCGAGCAAGAGATTGCTTTTGAGTGCTTTTTTCTACGCGAATTCGTCGATATTAATTTCAGTCTCCCGACAATTCAAATTTCAAAATCGTGATAGTACGCAAGAATAAATTTTATCGACAGCGATCCAATCGATGTACAGTTGCATTGATTCATGCAGAACTACACGGCGATTTCGATATAAATAGGCGATCCAGAAATATGGGCTAGACGTCGTCGACCTGTCTCGAGTCGCGACTAAACTCTATAACAATCTAATTATGACAAATCCAATTCATCTCTTATACATATTGACAATCGCGCTGCTTCGGACGAAGCAACAGGTCTTTTAAACTTTTAGGTACAATTACTCAAGTCCATGTGAATGTTTATCTAAAAATGCGACTTGGCCATCCCTTCGAAATCGTGAATTTTCCGTTTACTTTAACACCAGAGTGCATAGTGAATTTTCTACGAAATATGAGATAGATCCATCATATTACAAGTCTGGCGATTCTCACTTTATCCGATATCTAGATACTTTAACAGGGATTTTTCTACGAAATGCGACGTTAAGAAAAATCCTGATGAAAATTCAGTTTAACTTCTTTGAAATGAAAATAGTAATTATGATAATTTCTACAATTTTTATTCGCGATAGCATACTTGATCAATTAAAAAATCATGTCCTTAATATTTGAAAAATATAATTAAAATAATTTCATTATAAAGAAATTAATATTATAATATAATGTAATTAATAATATAACATAATATATTGTAATATATAAAATATTTGATATTTAATGTATTTTAGGATGCATTATGTTTCAACTTCTAAAATATTTATCTGTAAATTTATGAATTATGATCTTGTTATTTGACAATATTGCATTAACGACACACTTATTGATTAGCAACTGTAAATTATCTAGCGAGATCTCAAATTAGATTTATATTTTCCAGAGATGAGACATCTTGTCAGAAAGCAAAGTACAATAGACGTTCAGTCCGTTAAAGTCAGCCTCAAAGACATCGTTTGTTATCTCTCTCTCTTGGAAGCCGGCAGACCGGAAGATAAACTGGAATGTAAGTAATTGCCACAAAACAATTATCGAAAACGATTATCTCAAAATTCACGAAACTTCCGTTAACTTTTATACCGAATAATTCGTGAGGGGATGATTGACGATGCTTTGAAACAGACCCGGCATTATTTTCTAGCCGGGATCGATGCTATAACGATTACATGGTTGTTTCCTGTATAATCAAAAAACATGTCCGCGCATAAATCTCGTTCGTTTTTAGGAGAGCGTTATCAGAGTGATATTTCACGTGCGCGTATACAGTAAAAAATTGTTTCGCGAAGTGTATATCATCATGAATATCTCCAGGCTTGAAAATTCAGATTGTAATCTTCTAAAAAAAAAAAATCACGCATTTGCTTTTCAGTGTAGATAGAGTTTATTAGACTTTTTCTATGTATACCTTCTTTGAAAAACATTTAAAGGTATTTTCACAGAAAAAGAAAAAGGCAATAAAAAATATTATTTGAAAAATATTGAAATAATAATACGTTAAAATAATAAGAGTTGAAGAAATTGAATCTTTTTGCGTAAACATGTTTTTCTATCTACGAAATATTTTGCAAAAATGCTAATTAATCAAATATTTTGCCCTCGGAGAGAAATATTGAAGTAACACATAGAAAAAAAAAGAAACGAGAATGATAGACGTACCTATAAAATTTATCAGAGGACACTCGCGTGTCGACCGGCAGTCCTTCTCGATTTTCTGCTACAGTTGTTACAAGTCCATTCCGTGTGGACTTGTAGTGCAGCTGCAACTTGTTGCGCGGCAATTTCGTCTTGTGTTAACTCGATAATCCTTTTTTTCAGTCATGTTCCGGCTATATGATACGGATGGGAATGGCGTCCTTGATACGAACGTAAGTATCGTGAGTAAAGAATCATCATTATCAGTTAATGCGAATCACACACAAACAGAGAACACATGTAAAGCTGTCTTACAATGTTGCTTGTACTAGACGGAAATGTCATTAATTGTCCCATATATTCCCCATAGCAAAAAAAGTCACATTCACATCACAAGATTTATAATAGTAACAGACAAATTTGTAATATAACTGTGAGATTATCAAAAGATCATAGTGTGACATCACATTATTATCTTAATGTATATAATGTATCACAGCAGTATCACAATGAAGTGCAATTTTTATCATAGTGATGTCATAGCTTCATTCATCATTCATGATGATAGTTTTGTCATAGTTTTGTCACATCTATGACAAAGCGGACATTCATATACGTTATCATGACTGTTGTGATATTACTGTGACTTTTGCTGAGGGATATATATTGTGGTATATATTAAATACAGTTTCAATATATTGTCATAGATTAAATACCAAATAAATGCCGTGTCATCGCGCAATGTTAAAATCACATTAATTAAGCAATCGATATGTGATACTCGACAAAAGGTGAAAAATATAGTTCTGATTCCAATTTACGTGAACGAAACCGACTTTTCCTCGGCGAAAATAGGTTGACCTTTGTTGCTTAAGTAACAACAGCGGTATAGAATAGCTCCGGCTGATATTAATAGAAGAGATAAATACTTGTTCCATATTGTTAGCTGCACCCATAACAGACACGTCAATTGACATGTACCCTCTGCGATCCGTTACAACATAAATTACGTAGAACGAGTATAATTTCCGGTGCCTCGATGACGCGCATCATTGACCTCTTTGCAATTGAGTACCCGGAAGACTGTATCTAATACATTATTATTATTATTATTATTATTATTATTATTATTATTATTATGTGAAAACAGTTCATTTTATATCAGTACTGTTTCATTATACAATATATGCTTATCGTACATCAATAAATAATGTCTCAATATTAAAAAATATTACAAAAATATTACAATCAAATATTACAATTTTATTAATCTTTTTTCTAAATACTGGGACATTAATAAACGTTATCATTAGATTCATTAATCTCTCAGAAAATAGTTAAAATAATTAAGCGTCTATCTTGATAGAATTTTTACCGATCATTGGAATTTCGTCGTTTCGGCATTGATTTTAAGATACCACGATAGTTGCGGAATAAGTAAACAGCAAAATAAGTGTTTTACATTCGAAATTGTTTATGGCAGCAGGTATTCAATACATTTGTCATTTGGGCGTGAGATATGCCTAGTGCATATTGATGCATATACATATATATAGAGCGGAGGTGCGATTTATATTATATATGTTGACATGAAATTACGACCAAGAAAGATGTTGGGAAAACGAAGATCGCCCGTATAATGAGTTCCATGTTGAATAAATCATTGATATCGCGGTATACAAATTGTGCAGCCGATAAATATTCACGTTGCCGATAGCGGAATCGCGGAAAAAGCAGATGAAAATATGCGGCGAAGCCGTTGCTTTCATTGGCATCTATCTAGCTAGGGCAAATAAAAAGCCACGAAGAAAACACGAGTTTTTAATAAAAGATGAAAGATATTATAGATTCGTATATGTATGATATCGATATATAAGGAAAGGATGTATATTTGATATACATATACAAAACTTCAAAGAAAGAATGATCAATATTTCAATACATTGTACATAGTTTTAATAAACGATACGCGTCATGGAGCATACGATATAATGGTTGTTCTTTATCGTTATTACTAATATTATTATTATGTGTATCTAGGAGATGGACTGTATCGTAAATCAAATGATGAATGTTGCGGAATATCTCGGCTGGGACGTCAGTGAGTTAAAGCCGGTAGGTAGGAATGAATCCTGCTTTCAGCGGACTCAGATTTTGAAGATTGATTGTCTTTCCATTACAATTCAATTAATAATTTTTCTATTATTATTATAAAATATCAAAGAAAAACGAAAAAATTTTTTGAAAATAGCTGACAATTATACAGGACCAATACATAGAAAGTATAATTCCATTTTAGATTCTGCAAGATATGATGATAGAAATTGACTACGACGCAGATGGTACAGTTTCGCTAGAAGAATGGAAGAGAGGTGGCCTCACGACAATACCCCTGCTAGTTCTTCTGGGTTTGGATTCCCACGTGAAGGAAGACGGAAATCATCTGTGGAGGCTAAAACATTTCAGTAAACCCGCATACTGCAATCTCTGTCTAAATATGTTGGTTGGTCTTGGCAAGAAAGGGCTATGTTGCGTCTGTGAGTAAGAAATCCTTATTGCTACTTCTACTTCGCGATACCAGAACTAGTTAAATTAGAATAGCGATTGCAAAAAGAATCGTATGAAGTACATAACCATTTCTAAAAACGAGCGCATTTTATTTGAAACCAACATTATTAATAATCATTGAATAATCATTGAATAAATAATCTTTTCTTTCGGATCAGTTTGCAAATACACGGTACACGAGAGGTGCGTACAAAGAGCGCCAGCTTCCTGCATAGCCACATATGTTAAGAGTAAGAAGACACCTCAAATAATGACTCATCATTGGGTCGAAGGTAATTGTCATGGAAAATGTTCCAAATGCAGAAAGACCATCAAGAGTTACAATGGCATTACCGGTTTACGTTGCAGATGGTGTCAATTAACCGTGAGTATTTTTTTCAAGTTGATATCAATATAAAATATACGCAATGTGTATATGTGTAAACATCTTGTAACATATATATTTAAAATTAATTATATTCATTATTCAAAATAAAATCCAAAATATATTCGTAGTTATGTGAAAAAAGAGAGAAAGAGAGTGGCAGAGTGAAAACAGAAAAAGAGAAATATATTTAAAGATGTCATAAAATAATTAATTTATTGATTAGATAAATATTCTAGAGACCACATATCTCTCTCTCTCTCTCTCTCTTTCTCTCTCTCTCGCTCTCGCTCTCTCTGTCTTTAATTATAAATTGTTCAATGCATAAGATGATTTTTTATATTAATTCTTTAATATAATTAAATAATGCAGACAGAATTTAAGATGGTAAAAAATTTAAATACGAGCATTAAATACGTACATTAAATATGAATAACAAATGTAAATAAATATATTTTATTCGTGAAGTAATAGTGTAATAACATCCCTAACCGTTTATGTAAATATTTCCGCGGAAATATTGCAGTTGCATAATAAATGTGCGTCACAAGTGCGAGCAGAATGTACGCTCGGCGATCATGCGATACACATCCTTCCACCTACGGCAATTTGCCCTGTTGTACTCGAGAGACAAAGGTCATTGTCAAGGGATAACAAACGTGGTAGCAAACACTGTCAGGACAGCTCATCGGTCAGTTCCGTAAGTGCAACACAATCATCCATATTAATTATCTCTTATTTTTGAAAGTCCTCTTTCGAAGAAACAAATATAAAATACAATCTCATATCATATTCAGTTAAGGTGGTTCTTCGTGCTTAATAATACTTCTCGTGAATTTAAATAATTTCCAATTTAAAAAGTAAACTGTGCGATTATTTGTCCTAAATCAAAAAATTAGAATAGTAATATCGCAAATTAAATTGACAAGTAATTTAATATATATTGATGCAAATAAGAAAACTGTTAATAATTTGATGCCTAGCATATTAAAGGTAAATAATTAATGATATCACATACCTCGATGATTAAATTGGGAAATCGAATTGACTCGAATTCAAATCTTGGCTGAGTTAATATTTTTCGCAATAAATTATTTACAGTTTCTAAGATGTTTATTAGCATTAAATTATTTACAGCTTTCTAAGATGCTTGAGAAAATAAAAATAAAAATTAAGAAATTATGCTTTCAAACGGCATTCTAACGAAATGTCATATGTTTTATACAAATAAATGCAATGAATCTAAAACAGTAAAAATTAAAGCAAATAAAAAAGTAAATAACTTAAGGTAAATTACTCTTGTTATCTTTGCAAAATATCAACAAAACTGACAAAAGGCAATAAAAAGATGCGGTAAATGCATATTAAAACATATAATGATCATATTTTAATCTAAAATAGGGTGTTTTCCTGAGCTGTGGTAGTGGGTCGAATCAACAACCAGCTATGTCTTTTCAAATTACACTACCAGAAGGTACAACGCCGCTTTTGGTTTTTATAAATCCAAAGTCGGGCGGTCGGCAAGGGGAGCGAATGTTACGGAAGTTTCAATACGTTTTAAATCCTCGGCAAGTTCACAATCTAGCAATTGGTGGGCCCATGCAGGGCCTGCAGATGTTTAAGGATGTGGAAAATTTTAACGTGATCTGTTGCGGCGGCGATGGAACAGTTGGCTGGGTTTTAGAAACTATGGGTATGTATCACGATTTAATTACGATGTGTGTATCCAATTAAATTTATACTGAAAACGCGAGTAAAATGAATAACAGTTATACAATAACACGTAGAAGCTTTGTAATATATTTTGCAATATTGTGTGCTAATTGTTAACTGTGCGTGTATTAAATCTGATAATAGATTTATCGACTACTATATAATCCAGCGAATAGCCTGGATTTCAATAAATCTTCCCTTATTAACCGATTACGCATAATAAGTTCATCATTTCGATATTGCTTTTCGGTACCGCTTATTAATTGATTACTAGTAATTTAACGTTTGACGATAACGGCAACCGCATGTTGTAATCAATGTTGTAATCGATTTGATGACTATTTTTCATCCAGATCGTGTGCAATTCGAGAAACAACCTGCTGTTGGCGTTATACCTCTTGGTACAGGCAATGATCTTGCCAGATGCTTACGTTGGGGTGGTGGTTACGAAGGAGAAGCGGTATATAAAGTACTTAAGGTAAAGCAAACATATACATTTTTAATATACGTTCTATTCTATACATATTTTCTAACACACATATTTTAATATACGTCATAGATGAACTGAGAAGAATGTCTAGTTGAAAATAAACGAACCAAAAGATTTTGATTATATCAATCAGAATTCCGATTATCTTAATTAAAATTTTAATTATATAATCTAACTAGACATTTTTCTCAGAATTCTAACTGATAAGAAAATACAACTAAGTATCCCCTTCCTATTTTAATAAGCTTTGAATATATATTAAAATAAACACAAAAATAAGAAATTGTTTTATAATTGTTTTCTCGTATGTTCTCTTCTCCCTTTAAAAAAATCGGTTTTTTTCTTTTTGAGTGATTTATCAAAGATATAAAAAAAGTTTTAAATAAAAGTTGAATGGTCTCAAAAGTACTTTATAATAATGATAGAAAACTTCTTGTAAACACAATTTTTTTATTTATACAAAATAAAGAATTAAAAAGATTTTTATTATTATTATTATGAAATATTCTTGAAACCATTTGACATTTTGAAACCTTTTCTTAACATATTTTTTAATATCTTTGACAGTTTATACGATTTATTTAGTAAGAAGAATTGAAAGGAAAGGATTTTTTCCAATGGAGAGTTTTTCGCTCTCTTAACAAGAGAAAACACTTGTAAAAAAATACATCTTTTCTTTTTATCTATATTTTAACATATCTAAAGCTTAATTAAAATCGAAAAGTTGTGTTCCCTCATATTGCGAGAAAATATCTTCTATTTTTATATCTCAGTAAAAAGTCGGATGTTTTATAACGTCGAACTACACCGTGGAAATTCGCTATATGAAAACCTTAACGATTCGCAGAAAATAGAAAAAGCGACACAAGTGATGATGGATCGCTGGCAAATAGAAGTGGATCAAAAGGACGAAAAAAAACCGAATCAGGATAGCATACCATATAATATCATTAATAATTATTTCTCGGTGGGCGTCGACGCCGCTATATGCGTGAAATTTCACATGGAGAGGGAAAAAAATCCCGAGAAATTTAATAGCAGAATGAAAAATAAACTGTGGTACTTCGAATACGCAACCACGGAGCAGTTCGCTGCTAGTTGTAAAAATCTTCACGAAGATCTCGAGATAATTGTGAGCATAGCTATATATATATACTAAGAAAAATATATATATATATATACTAAGAAAAAAATTTACTACATTTTAATACATATTTTTTTCAATAATACTTTAACTAAATATTTACTTAATAAAAAAAAATGATGGTTGAATCAAATTAATAGTTTTCCAATAAATATATCTTTATATTTAATAAATAGTAGTATTATTTATTTTTAGTTAGTATTATTCAAACAAATATTTATTAAAATTTCGTATAATATTTTTTTATCAATATAATCCCTATATACGTGTATATGTAATTTCTTCATTCGGTTAATGGATCAGTATATCGAATAGAGCTGAAATATTCAAATACTAAGCACAGAGCAAGAATTAATTATCCACTTCCGTTCTAACATCATCCTAAATACGTACAGTCAAATTCGTTATCAATCAATTCAAAGGAATCAATGGAATTCGTGACGTTACATGCATTCATCGATTGCAGTGCGACGGTACGCCTCTGGATTTAGCGCACGGTCCATCTCTGCAAGGAGTCGCATTGCTAAACATTCCTTTCACTCACGGAGGTTCGAACCTCTGGGGCGAACATCACACGCGGCACCGTCTTGGCAAGCGAAAAAAGCGACCCGACAAAGAACTTAGTACAAGCAGCTTTAATTCCGTAGATCTCACGGCCGCTATTCAAGGTGAGCTCAATGCGCGAAATAATTAATCTTCCAATATTCTCGCGCTTCGTAGAAAAACGTATGCAAATAGAATGCGAAAAAACGTTTAGTAATATTCAGTACTTACTTACTATCCGCAGACATTGGAGACAATCTGATCGAGGTAATTGGTCTGGAGAACTGTTTGCACATGGGTCAAGTGAAGACCGGACTCCGACATTCCGGCCGAAGATTGGCCCAGTGTAGCAGCGTCACCATCATCACGAGCAAACGATTCCCTATGCAAATCGATGGCGAACCTTGGATGCAGGGTCCTTGCACGGTGAGCTGAAATAAAACATTTGAATATTTATTCAAACGTGACAAAACTTTTCGGAACATGAGCCAACTTTTTTCTTCAAGATTTTATCAAACATTTTGTTGGAAGAGAATGAAATATTCTTTTCTCTTTTTAAATTATATCTTAATAAATATATAATTTTATACTAGATTATTGAGACATTCTGTGCTGTTTGATTTATATAAATATTATTTAGAATAAATTTTTGTTCTCAAGTTCATACATATTATTGAAAAAAATCTGATAATAGCTATCAAATGTATTTTTAGCGTATAATATTTTATAAATATTTATATTAAATATTAACATAATAGTAATTAGACGTTTGATAATAATTAGAAAAGTAAGATAATATTTAGAAAAAAGTAGCTTTTAGCTAATTTTAGTGTTATATTCGAACATTTGATTGAAATTATTTCATCAAAACTTTAGTAATTATCTAGATTTGAACATTTGATTGTTGTTATCAGACTTCTTTTCAGTATATTATATAATTAACACGTAATAATTATCTTCATATATTGATATTGATGTCTTCATCAATCAAATTACAAATTAAATGAAAAAACTAAAAATATTTTTCCAACACAGATTCGTATTACGCACAAAAATCAAGTACCGATGCTGATGGCACCACCGCCAGATAAGAGCAAGGGCTTCTTCCGATTCTTAAAGAGATGAACGCAGCAACTTTACACTTTTACCGAAGGAGGATGGATATTATCGAGTGAAAAGATCAATTCTGTCTTCACCCAGTCTTTGTCATTGTCTGGCACGTTTATTCCTCTTTATTACGGCGGAAATGTATCGGTTCCATCGTATATAGTCGCAGCTTCGATACACGTCTAAACGCGAAGAACATGAGCGTCAACGCGCCTTAGGTATTCTTGTGTACAGTATTTTTAAAAATAAACGAAATTTTATGTCCTAGTCTTAGATCACGCCAAGCGGTAGGCTCGACCATCTTAAGCCTTTTTAACATTAGAAATTTTCAATCCATTCGTTTGTCCTTAACTGGTAAAATATGGACATCAAACAAAAAGATATCAAATTATCAATTCTCCATGTGTGATATGTACATAATAATTCTGTTGCTAAAGCTTAATGTCATCTTTCAGGAACTCAATAGATTTAATTTACGAATTTATTTCAATTAAAATATCTTTCAAATTTATCAAAGACGTCGTCTTTCCAGTTAAGGGTCAAATTATCTCGCACAAGTATCAGTCGCACAGCGAGTGCTTTCACGTTGCGAGTTTTGAGTCTACCGCTTATTACATGTGCAGCTCGACCGGCGCATGTAATTTACGCAGCAAATAGACGACATATTAACACGGCGAGTATTATGCGGCATCGTGCAAACGAGAGTGGAGTTGAAATCATTTCAACTTAATGCGGATGTGAATACGATTCTTTCACGATCTATCGCCGAATAATTAGCGTCTCTAGCGTAGAAGGATGGACAAAGCAGATGGACTGGACTGGTCGACATTTTCGCTTGATACGTGATATATTCCTAATTCTGGTTCTCCTTTGCACGAATCCGTCCGTCAAACACGAGTTACATACCTTCCTCAATTAACTGTATAGATTTTTTGTACCAAGGCTTAGCCGTAAACGCTTAATAAGGCATAAATCATGACTTATTTATTTATTTATCTGTATGATGTATTTATTTATTTATTTTTCGCGTACTTTATAAGTCACAACAATGTGTATTATATCATAAGCATATCAAATGCGATTGCGTAGCATGTTATAATATTTAGTAT
>Ga0157364_1004217_pt1 | contig 14287 bp, 9 predicted proteins | sample AttsexASBM2_FD_111476 | JGI IMG/M metagenome (GOLD analysis project Ga0157364, IMG submission 111476) | Fungus gardens microbial communities from leaf cutter ant in Ribeirão Preto, State of São Paulo, Brazil - Atta sexdens ASBM2 | ecosystem: Host-associated > Fungi > Mycelium > Unclassified ... | reverse complement strand
TTTGTAAAAGTTACGCCGTCTTGAGTACATCTACCTCTGCACGTATTTTCGATTTTTTACAGTTTTAAAAATGGAGTTGAATTTGCAACAACGAATTTGTATTAAATTTTGCGTTAAAAATGGCTTCAATGGTGTGAAAATCTTGGAAATGTTGGGAAACTGATTTTTTTCTATTCAATCGAGTCAAAAAACCATTACGGGGAACGTGTTTTAATAGCCGAAAGGAGGTAATGGAAAAATCGAAGACGGCTCTGATGGCTATACCAATAGAAAAATATTTCGAGAGCTGGATCAAGCGCTGGTATAAGTGCGTTGCAATCGATGGGGAGTACTTTGAAAGGGACAACTTTTCACTTTTGATGAATAAAACTGTATTTTGAATTTTCTGAATGAATTCCGGGAACTTTTTGATCAAGATAGTTCGATCGAGATGTCACTTTCGTTTCACCACACAGTTCTTGCAGTTTGCATAGTAGTCATACCAATTTTACATGAAGAATGCTCCATTTAGTGACAATTTATGTCTTTCTGTCACTGTCAGAGCATAATGTCAAAGAATAACATCTCTATTCTTATGTATGTTCGATTGTGTGTGCGTAAGCATATATGAGAGGAATTTTGCGATTCGAACGCCACCTATTGAGCACCACCAATACCAATTCAAAAATCACATTTTTCAAAGCTTAGTTTCGACCTCCTATCCTCTATAGTTAGACGGCATGAGCATGTGTGTATGCAAGCGAATTTAGCGGCAAGTTAGATTGCGTTTCGAAGGGTGTAAGATATACCTCCAATCACACAGATAATAATTATTCAGCGTTCACTTAACTGTTATATTATTGTATATCCCTTCCTTTTTTAAAATGGAGAATCTTCTTAAGGCAGTCTTAAAGCTTTTCTATAAAATTAATAATATTTGAATAAAAAATTATTCGAGACCAATATTTAACAATTTTTAGTAATTAATATCTTGTTAACTATTGCAAAAATTACAAAATAGTAAAGGACTTTTCGACTCAGTTTAGTTCGCTCTATCTATAATAAAAGCGACAAAAACTTTCGGGATACTTTATATAAAGAGAAACATAAAGTATGTTAAACAAGAAAAAATCAGTACCAATTTCATGATGCGAAACAGGCCGGCATTCACAGTCCATGCTTATATTTAAGACTGTCTTAAGTAAGTTTAAAGATGTCACAAGTTAATTCGAGGACTGTATTAGCATCTTAAGACATTATTTAAGACAGTTTTAAAATAAAAACAGACTACAGCCGGTATTCATAGTCGAGTCTTATTTCAAGACCGTCTTAAGTAATGTCTTAAGTTGCTAATGTAGCCTTCTGATTGGTTTGTGACTTCATAAGACTGTATTTAAGACGGTCTTGAATATAAGATCTATGAATATCGTCTCATGTTTTGCGTTTTATAGTTGGCAACCTTTGAATCTCATTTCGCGACATTCATAGACAAAAACAGCGGAGATTTAATTAGAGAGAGAGAGAGAGAGAGAGAGAGAGAGAGAGACTCTTGCAAACTGAGCACACCATCCCCCATGTTATCCCCCATGGTTCTAATGCGCGTTTGAGCAATTTGACGATGCCGTACACACAGGCGCCTGTATTCGGCGAGCTGCACCATTTTCACGGGCATTGCATCTTTGATGACTGAAACTTTCGATTCTCAGAACTCAGATATTCCTTTATTTCGACTCTGTTACTTCTATACTTGTCATTACTGACCATGATGGAATTATATATATGGGTGGAATTAGACAAGATGTTGTATTCCCGAAGATACGCAATAGTAAAATAATGGCATCCACACATTTCGCCCCTAAATGCAGCTACATGAGTGTAATATTTGATAATTCGATTTTATTTTTTCGAGTTTTTATATGTTTGGCATATCGTATTAAAACATATATTTGACATATTTCACATCTTAGAAAAATTAAAGTTGCGCTAACATTCAAGGATGATTTTGATTGTTACGGTTTGACGGTTATGCCGTCATATTATGCGCAATAAAACATCTTGTCTAATTCCACCCATATATTATTTCTATATTCCTAACGCCACTTAAAAGCTGGCGAAAATATCACGGTGCAGATGATATCTACCTCTCTCTTAGATAGTGTACTTGAAATCTTCAATACGCATGCGCGTATTCCTAACTAATCTTATCCACATGTATGGAAATGAGAAGTGTAATTATTCTCTATCTCTCTGTCTTCGCACCCCCCCCCCTCTCAAAAAGTGGCTGCGTTAGCAATATAGGAGTATTACATATATGATTCTATCATGATTACTGATTATAGTAGCTTCGGTTACGGAGCAAAGGCCAAATAATCAATGAAGAAGAAAATCTCTTGAATGTTGTTCAGAATCATACTTTGAATAACATTTGTTAACATCAAAGTCATTGAGAATTGTTTCTTTTTATTTTTATATAAAAATGAATTTTCAGTGTAAAAATAAAGAGAAACAATCTTTATGACCTTGATCTTATCAAATATCATAGGCATCGATTTGCGAAAAACATTGAGAAGGAACTCAATAATATCCTTTTTTGCGATGCTACTGATAGAAATAAATTGCCAAAATAATTAAAATCTATTAAATTAATGGAGATTTTAATGATTTCAGCGATTTATTTCCATCAAGAACACCACAAAAAAATATGGATAATGTTGTGTAATTAACATCCATTTCTTCAGAGGATTGTATAGTGCACAAGGTCTTTTGTGGTTACAGGAAAAAGATCCTCTCTCTCAGGTTTCTCTCTGGTATGTGTATGTGCAGAGATTGGAAGTTTTTTCAGGGGCATGTTCGGATTCCCATGGATGCTTGCCTGTCAATCATCCTTGTTGTTTAAGAAACATTAAACAAGGATGACACGACCTGAAGAGCATTCTGACGGGAATCAGAATCAAAGAGGTTTTATATATATATATATATATAGAGTAGGCAAGACATAGGGAGTCTCTGTGCCTTGCCTACGTAAATGAAAATATTAGACAGTAGAAAAAGAAAGAACACGGGATCATCTTTATCTTTGTCTAATGTTGCGCCGCGCATAAAACTATATATCTCTTTTTTAATCAGAACACACCTCAACGACAAGTACAACACAATAATCATCTCACTCTTAACATTGGCGAACGACAAGAATGTAATGATACACCGTGTCACACCGTGTCATCACACCGTCTCTTGTTGAAAAGCAAGAGGGGAACAGCAGATAACGTGTTAGCATCATTTTTTAGGCCTGGTTTTTCATAGATTCTCAGACGTCTAATGTTATGCAGGATATGCAACATTCAAGAGAGCCGTCGATCGCATACCTTGCGTATGCTAATGCTGACGGCATTGTAACTTTCAAGTCTTACAACTCGAAAAATACTTAATAACTTATTTTGAAAAACTCTTGACAATGGTTATTATACATTCTGGAATAAAAAAAAATAGGTAGTGTTCCATTTAAAAAAATCAACGTGATCTTGATCTGATTTTGGTGATCAAGTCAAACTGATCAGATCAGTAAATACTTAAATTTAAACGCTACAATTTTTGTCTGAAACATTTTTCTCAAAAATGTTTCGTTTTCGAAATATTCGACATTTCCGGACTTTTTAAGGACTATGTAAATTAACGCAAAGCCTTTTTAGCAATTAAAAGTATTATATTTCAGTGTTCAATGATATATACGTACATTTCTATCTTCATACTTAAGGCTTCTGAAATCTCGCTTTAGCCATGTGGAATCATAACGTCATAAGTGAGAAATGACATATTGATTTTTCTTGCATGTCATTTGTAAAATATAAATAAAAACAATTTGGATAAAACAGAATAATGAGAATGCTGTAAAACACTCACAGAAAATGAATTTTAAAATTCCTTAACTTTTTCAAATTTTTCCATAAATATGGATAAAAATGGAAAATTTCCATGATTAATATAAAATACATAAAAATTTTAACATTTAGAATATCAAGGATTATAAGGAAGTTAATTTGTATTGTTAAAAAACGCAAAAGAAGCTTTTCAAGCCAACAATAAAAAATAAATTAGTATTAGAAAAAAGAATGCAGTTATGACAAAAAAGAGCAATTAAATAAATTACTAAATAAAATATAAATAATTATTTTTTAAAAATCATTTAAAGTACACGAGTTTTTAACGTATTTGACTATAAATGTTAGATATAGTCATAATAATATTTAACAAATTATAAAAATTATTTGGAATAGGAGCAGTTTAAAAGAATTGTGAGCAAAGTTCAAAATTCAGTCTCTTTTATATTTTCTCCTGACTTTTCTCGGTTTTCCATGACCAATTTTAATTGCCCTGACTTTTCCCGATTTTCCCAGTTTTCTAGATCTGTGGTCCTGATACTTGTAAAAATGGGCTAACACTATTTTTATCTCACCTGATAATCAGTAAATAGTCGAAAAATGTTCGTAAAGTAAAAATAGGCTATGTATACGTATTGAGTAAAAACTAGTGAACTAGTAAAAGCACTTTATGCTTTTAAAAGCTTTTTACGATTATATACTAACTATCAGAGAGGATAATGACGATTAATAGTAGGCCCATTTTTATAAATGTTTTACGTGTCATTTATGACGTCGATTCAATTTGGCTGAGTTGAGTACTCAGGGGCATTAAGTGCCCCTACTAATCTTCACAGATTCCAAATTTACTTGAAATTTTATTCTGAATTTAATTTTAAAATAAACGTAGTAAATATGCAACACTTTAAGAGGATCCTAAAGCGTCGTTACAATGAACAATAACAGTAGAGATTGTAGATACGTAAGGAGTAAGCTGATTTTCCGGCCTAGTCAGAAATGGTTCATCAATCAATGTTAAATCGATGCTAATTCAACGTCGCTTATTATCAAATCCAGTTAATCGACGTTGAATCAGCATCCATTTGACATTGATCGATCAATTTCCATTTCTGGCTGGGCCGAAAAACCAGCTTATTTCCAATTAGAATCCTATATATGAGAGAAGCAACATTCATCTCTAGCTGTAAACAGCTGTAGAAAGAAAAACATATAATAGCTCTCTACTGCGGCTTTAATTAGGTAGAGATACTGAATGATCACCAATCAGAAATCGTGACGCCGCTGTTGCTTCTCTCATATATAGGATTCTGCTCCCGATTAGAGAGCCTCACAGGGAGAGAGTGGCAAATTGCATCACGTGAATGCCCAGATTCAATTAGGACGGGAGTCACGCGATCAATTTTCTCCAATTCTCTTCCTATGAAGCTTTGATGCCCATGTCCAATCAGAGGAGATGGATCACGTGATGCAATTTGCCACTCTCTCCCTGTGAGGCTCTCTAGTCGGGAGTAGAATCCTATATATTAATATATATTTGCTACTCTCTAGACTTAAACACATTAGGCACAGGCAACAAGAAATAACGAGCCATCCAATCAGAATTCTGGTGTGTAAGTTCGATATTATATCCCAGAGCTCTGATTGGACAGCTCGTTATTCCCTGTGCCTATTGTAGCTTTAAGTCTTCCCTCTGTGAAGCTCTCTACTCCCGACGTGTCTACACCTCTACTGATATTGTTCATTGTAGACGATGTTTAAAGCCATCTGTATTACCGACTAATCATAATTTTTTTGTATAACAATTACTTTTTCCTCTTAAGAGATTATGGGGAGGATAAGATGTGGAAAAAATAGTTGGGTAGTGGGGATATACATAAATGGAAATATGGAAGAGAAGTTAGAAGTTTTGAAACGAAAGAATGGATGGAAAAAAAAGAGGGAGGGATAAGGACATTAACAGGGATTTTAATAAGAGAATAGAAACGTGGGGTGAATGGATAGAAGTAGAGGAATTGAAGGCAGAAAGAAATTCGAAGGATAAAAAGGTAAACGAAAGAAGAAAATTGATAGAGTTTATAAGTGAAAGAGGGCAATTTTGAATGGAAGAGTGGAGGGAGATGAGGACAGAGAGTGAACATACACAGGAAGGGGGATTCAGTCATCGACTATGTATTGGAAGATAAGGGAGTCAAGGAGGAGATCGTAAAAGTAGAAGAGAACACCCAGTCGAAAAGACGACTATTAGATGCCTATGTCGTCTATGATTTACATTGGCTACGTTCAGCGAACTCAATAGTTAAATGAGCTCTCGTTGTTATTGGTGTATTCTTTTAAATCATCCAATCGGCATTTTAGATTTGGAATACATCAATAGCAGTGAGCGCTCAACTGTTGAATGCAGCCATTGAGTGCTTTCCATTTGATGACACAAGTTGACACAAATATCATTCTTTGTCACTTTCTTCTGAATGTCAACAAGAGTAGAACGACACTTGTGTCGACTTATGTTATAACATGGAAAGCACTTGATAAATATTTTAACTCCTTTTTAATTAGTCGAAAATTTTATTTCTATTAGAATATAGTAATGTACTCTTTGCAAATATATAATTTATAAAAATTATGATTATGATTAACATCATAATTTGTATCTTTTAAGTTATGTTTTAAAAATGTTTAAAAACGTATTTTAGAAACTTTTACAGGACATCTTTTAAGAAAACATGTGTTTTAAATATTTTTCTGAATAAAAAAAATCTTTGAAATATTTTTATGTCTGTGATCTTAAATTTTTAAATGTTACATACAAAATTTTTCTATTATAATTTATGTCTAAAGTTTTCTAATTGTTATTTAAATACCTCAAAATTGTGATAAACTTAATTAATATAATTTAGACAATTATGGCTATATTTCAAAATTTAACGCCAATACTGAAAATATATAGTTTATATTACGTGCATTATAGATTTTAGTATTAAGTGAATTTTGGAAGACAGCCACATAATTATTTAAATAAAAATAGTCAGAAAGCAGACATTGATATAATGTTCACGACTTCTTCGATGTCGAAGAAGTTGATAATTGGTTAATTGATTTTATACGTCGAACTACTATTGAATCGACTTCTTTTTAATTAAATAATAATTAGCAAATATATATACATGTAGTCAAGTGTGCGGGCGTATGTGTGTGCGTGTATGTGTACTTTTATTATATATTTACACTATTTCAAACAGATATAAAAGTTATATTACGTCGTTATTCGGAATAAGTCGGGATTTTTAAATAAATTTAATTATCAATTTATTCGACGTGGAATCAACATTACATCAACATCATTTTTCTGATTGAGATCGCAAGCGGATATATATCAGTTATTCACATGGCTAATTTAAAATATTATATAATCTCATTGATAAAACAGTTAAAAATTACTAGGAATCGACCGATGTGAGTGATGCAATTGAACTGTGTGCACCACTTCTATATCTGGATGTCATAAAGGCTCATCTACACGACAAGGCATAACATGACGTAAGAGAATGCGTAGACGCAAGAGAATTGTTCCCGGCCATAGGCCGGTATTCAATATTCATAGTCGATTCTTATTTCAAGACCGTCTTAAATAATATCTTAAGACGCTAATGCAACCCTCTAATTGGTTCATGACTTCTTAAGATGGTCTTGAATATAAGATCTGACTATAAATGCCAAGGAGAGGAATAAGAAGAAAAAAGGGAAAGAGAAGAAAAAGTAGAAAAGGGAGAAGAGGAATATAGGAAGAGAATTAGGTGGAAAGAGAAACATTTATTATACATAAAAATAAGTTAGAGAGAGTGAGATGGAGGGACTGGGATTCAGGAAGAGTTAGAATGGATGGGAAGAAAAATAAGGGAGGCATTAGAAGTAATGGAGAGGGACCTTGTAGATGTAAGGAGATGAGAAGGGAAAAGCATGAAGAAGGGGAGTAGGGGAGAAGGAAAAATATAGGAAGAAAAAGAGATTTTATGAAAGGAAAAAAAAAAGAAGAAAATGAAAGATGACTATTAAAAATAATGGAGTGAAGATAGAGAATCAAGCATAGAAGGTAGTAACCAAAAAGAAGAGAAAGTAGAAAGAGATGAATAAAGATATAGAGATAATAGAATGAGAAAAGTATTTTATGAGTTTATTAGGAGGGATCGAAATAAGAATAGTTAGAGGAGAGAAAAGAGAAAAGAGATGAAGATAGGAAGAGAAATGGAGAAGGTTTGAGGAGACTGAAAAATGGGAAGGCGATGGCAGGAGATGGAATACCGAATGAGGTATGGAAATATGGGGGAGAGGAGTTAGAGAATTGGGTGACTTGGGAATTTTGTAATAAGATATAGAAAGGAGAGAGAGATGGCCGGAATGAGAGGATTATAATATCAATTATAAAGAAGAGAAAAGGGAAAATAATGCAGGAGTATAGAGGGATGATATTGAGCCCACCTTCTACAAGATGCAGCAATTCTAATAAAAAGGGTAAGAGAGGAAATGGAAGAGAAAAAATTTCGGAATAATCAGACCGAATTCAGGAAAGGAAAAGAGACGATGGATAACATACGTGCTAAATTTTGTAATAGACAGATTGCAAAAAAAGAGGGAGGGATGGTAGTAATGTTAGTGGATCTCAAAGTGGCTTTTGACATGGTGAATAGGGAAGTACTATTAGACTCGATGAGAGAGAAAGGATTAAGAGAAGAATTGATAGGAAGAGTGGGGGAAATGGTAAGAGAAACTAAGAGCAGGATAAGGTTAGGGAAAGATAGGGAAGAAGACTTTTGGAGGCAAGAGGAATAAGACAGGGGTTCGATCAGCCCTCTGCTATTCATTAGCGGATCTAAAAGAGAAGAGTAAAATGAGGAAAGTGAAATGGAGAGAAATAAAGATGATAAGAAGGCAAGTCAATAAGTTCTTAGAAAATCTGTCAGAGGGCACTCGCAGTGTCATGTCACATTACTTTTTGACAAGTAGCATCTCTGATTACTGTCAAATTTTGAGCGGAATTCATCGCATGATTTCATTTAGACGATTAAAGCGAACAATCTTTGTATTTGCAAAATAGAAAAAAACAATTTCGTGCAGTGATCAAACATCTACATATGAAAAGTTTAACGAAAGAAATCAAAGAGTTGGATAATGTTCATAGCACATCTGCACCAGCGTTTGTGACTGTATACAATTGGATGAATGAATTTAAACGTAATACATCCACATGTGATGCATGTTCAATTGAGGCTGCTAGAGGGTGTCCAATTGAGGGTGTCCAATTGAGGCTGCTACACCAGAAATCATCGATAAAGATCTACAATATTGTTTTGATGAGTAAAAGTGCGCGAGCTTGTTGAGACCACAGGCATATCACAGTGATTTCAATTTTGCACGAACAATTGGGTATGAAAAAGCTATCGGCAAGATGAGTGCCGCGTTTGCTCACTGTGGACCATAAGCGCGACCGTGTAACGATTTTAAAATAATGTTTGGAGATGTTTCAACATAATCCAGATGAATTCTGCGTCGATTCATTAGTGTGGACGAAACATGGATCTATTACTTCACACCCGAGACGAAGGAATAATCAAAACAATGGAATTTCACCGGCTCCGAATAGCTCCGAAGAAAGTGAAGACCGTAAAGTCGACTGGAAAGATGGGTAGCCACAGTTTTTTTGGATGCACGCGGTATAATTCATATCGATTATCTTCCGTCGAGGCAAACGATCAATGGCGATTACTACGCAATCTTATTGAACCATTTCAACAACATTTTAAAGAAAAAACATCCCCATTTGGCAAAGAAGTACTCTTTCATCAAGACAATGCACGGGTTCACACGACCGGCATCGATGGCCAAATTCAACGAATTCCGCTACTAATTGCTTCCCCAGCATATTCGTCAGATTTAGTCCCCTACGACTATTTCCTGTTTCCAAACCTGAAGAAATGATTCGGAAGAAAGAGATTCACCATCAGAGAGCAGCTCATTGCTGAAACAGAGGCTTATTTTGAAGGGTTGGACAAATTATATTATTCGGACGATTTGAAAAAGTTAGAGAATCGTTGGATCAAGTATATCGAGTTGAAAGGAAACTATGTTGAGAAATAAAAATGAATCGATCAAAAAAAATGTGTTTTAAAAAAATGTGTTTTAAACAAAATATGTTTTTCTAAAAACTTATTGACTTGTCCTCGTATATTATTAGACGATATGGTGATGCTAGCGGAAAATGAAGGAGAAATGAGAAGTATGATAGGGTAGTCAGAAGAATATTTAGGAAGAAAAGGACTGAAATTAAATGTGGAAGACAAAAATTATGAGATTCAGAAAGGGAGGGGAAAGATGGAAGAAGTATGAGTGAAGGGAAAAAAATTGAGGAAGTGAGGGAGTTTAAATACTTAGGATACACACTATAAACAAATAAAGGACAAGAGGCATATATAAAAGAAAGAATAAAAAAGGTAGCGGCGGAAATGGAACAGGTATAAGGAATCGGGAAGAAAAAGTTTGGGAAGGAATGGGAAAGGAGAATATGGCTTTTTGACAAATTGATTTGATCAATAGTAGGATATGGAGCGGAAATATGGAGGATGGGAAATATATGCCTAAATTCTTAACAAAACTGTAAGATTCGTAACATATTCCCGTAACATTTATAAGAATTTTAAAATGTTTATCTTTATATGATATTTTTACAAACAACTTTTTACAAACAACTAGCCATAAGATTTACAAGAAATCGTAAATATTTACGACTAATCTTATATCTTTCGATACATATGCTTAAAATTAGAGAATACTGATTATAAATTCTTATGAGTTTTACGAGAACAAGAAGAGTCTTACGATTCTGCTTAGAATTGACTTAGTAGGATGTGCGAGTACGAGATAAAGTTATGGGAACATGTGTGGGAGAGATGCAGAGACTGGGAATGAAGGATTGGGGAGAGCTGGTGGGAGGGTTGGTAATCGAAAGGATGCTGCGAAGATGAGGAGGGGGAAGTGTAGTTGAGAGAATTGGAAAGAAAGCAAGGGGGAAAAGATAAAACGAGAGAATAAAAAGGAGATGGAAAGGAGAATGATGAAAAGGAGAATGAAAAAAAGGAGTGAAAGAATGAGAAAAAAATAAAAATTTTTGTACGAAAGTTCATAAAATAAGTAGATAGGGTGATGGCGATGTGCGTGCGTGCGTGCGTGCGTGTGTGTGTGGGGGAGGGGGAGGGGATAGAAGAGATAGAATTAGGACAATCAAGTATAAGCGCAGTCGGACTGCTAAGCTTCATTATTTATATGCATTATCTATGACTGTGGTCAAAGTCTCGCTACAAATGCTTTGAAGCATTTGATGGACCAATTAAAAGAAAGTTTACAAACTGACCAGTTAAAAAACGCTTCAAAGCGTTTGCAGCATCGCGTTGATCGTATTCTCACTTATTATCTGTTCTGTTTTTTTTTTTGTAATTTGGGATTTCAACTGATGTATTTCTTTTGTTTACTTCGTATTTTTTGTCTATTTTGTTTGCTTGTCTGTTATAATTTTTTAATTTTTTAATATTAGTGTACTTGATTAGGATCAATTTTTTATGGAAGTGTGTAATAACGAGGTGATATTACATATTTATAAGCCCTAAAATCTTAATAGGTTTTTAAGATTTAAGCTCTAAGAAATTGTCGAATCATAGTCAATTATTCTCCTCGCATTCGAGTGTAATTGGTCAATTTCTTAAGGCTTAAAACTCTATTAGATCCGAACTAAGAGAAATCAATAAACATACCAATACCAATATTCTTTTACAGATTGGAAAATCTTTTTCCAGAATTTTCGAATCTGTAAGAGGAAAAAAGTAAGTCTTTACAAAGCACGTAATTTTGTTTTAAGAGAAATATTTTTTTCCACGTTTTGAATTTTAATTTCACAAATGTATGAAATGAGGCTCGAAAGAATCTATCAGTGAAATACATAAAAAAAGCCAATCAGAGCCAACACCAACTGTTCGGATGCACAGAAATCTCTTTATTCTCGTGTGAATGTAACAAAAATAAAATAAAATAATATTTCACTGATTAATTCCACAAACTTAGTATTGTTCGTTCAAATAATCAAACTCACACTTATTTTCCATCTACAAGCTGTAAAACTTTTATATCAAGCAAATGTTAACCTCAGGTGACAGTTGTACGTGCCAGAAAAAGTAAATTTTTTAATTTTTTTCCGATTTTCTCGTGAAATTGTGTTTCCCGGGATTTCTTTTTATGCGTTCTTTAATTCTGTAAAAAAAATTTTACAATCCGTGAAATCAATTCGGATTTTTTTTCCTAAAATATAATCGTGGTAAAACAGGACGACTTTAAGATTCCCTTAACAAAATTAAGAATTTCAAATTTCCCACACAACATCTCCAAGGGGAGTCCTACAAACATTCCCAGGACATCAGGCTGCTCATTGCCCTGATGAAGTAAACTAACATTCACAAAACGTTGACATTCCAAGAATGAATACAGACACAGAGATAACGAAACATATAGTTTCTATATTTTTAGGCTATTCCTTGGATAGAATGCTGTGTGGATTCAGATATCTTAGTTTTATAAAAATAAACAAAAATTTTGATGTTATCGAATCGATTAATCACTTGACAAGATTGAATTGATCTCAGGGAAAAGTGGAAAAATATTAAGTATTATAATCTTTCAGGAGTAATCAACATATTTATTCCAGTATATTTATTCTAGTATAAATATAATTCAGATTAATATAAACTTGTATTGTTGTCGTTGTATTGTTGAAGTAGTGATGGAAATACATTAATCCGAATTGTATTTATATACATGGGATAAATTAATTATGGGTTGATTAATCTTGAAATATGTAATATTCAACTTTTTTCTCTTTTCCCTGAGAACATCTTGTTAAGTGATTAATTAATACAATAACTTCAAAATTTTTATATTTTTTTAAAAATTAAGAAATATCTGAAGTTAAGAATTTTTAAGGTTTTCATTTTGATGTTAGCACAAGAAATTTTTGCAACAAATTACTTTAAAAGCATTTCAAAAACATGCTTCTGATTTTCCCCTTGTAATCATTATATGTATTAATCTCTAAAACATACCAAATCTGAAATTGCCGGTAGATTATTGGTTTGATCGGTAACAGTAGGTTCTTGCTCACGATTTTCTTTCTGCGCAGCCGCCTTTTTCATGTTTCTATGTTGTGGGAAGGTAGGCATTAGTTTCGGATCGCAAGCTACAACATAGCAAATCGATCTGTTAAATAAATAATTTGAATTATTAACTACAGTAAAAAAACAATTTAAGAGAAGTCTAAATAATACTAACGTAAAGGAGCTTCTTTAAAGTAGCTACTCTGCAAACATTCTTCAGCAGTTGCTCTCTTTTTTGGATCGTACATAAATAAGAAATTCAATAATCTAAGACCAGCAGCACTCAACCAGGGGAATCTTTGTTTCAAATTATTATATGGTTGCTGTTTAAGTGTAAAATTCTGTAGCGCTGGTAAGGAATTAAATTCTGGCCAAATAGCTTCGCTGGGTGTACCCAACAAATCGACAATTAACTCTAATTGTGCGATTTCTGATCTACCAGGTAATAAAGGTCTATGGCCCAATAATTCTCCTGAGAATAAAACAAGCAATATATAGTACATATTTAAGAATATTCTAATAAAATAAATAAATTATATATAATATAATTATCAGGGTTGGATATTAACTAATTAAAACGTTAAAAGTTAAAAAGTTAATAACTTTTAACTTATTTAATTTTAAATGCATTAATTTTTAACTTAATTTAGTTATTTGATTACTTCTAAATTTTAATTTATTAACTTTTTCAAATTAAAAAATTTTTCTGTTTTTTAATGCTAATATTTTTTTCTATAAAATTTTAAACATTAGAGAATTAATTTAAAAAAAAGTTCAATGATTTTATAATTAGAGACTCTATAATAAAAGTCATCATCATACAGTAGCCAATTTTTATTGACTCACTAGGTTTTGTCAATTCCAGCTTATATTTGAAAATAACTAATTTTAGGTGTCATAAATTTTAAGTGTTATATTTCAATAACATAAATATGAAATGAGCCTTAGATGAAGAATTGTTATAAAACAGCTGTGTGCAGATGCTGCATCTATCCATTTTCTAAATTTTTACTGTATATTTTTTGTATATTTAACAAATATCTAGTCGATGTGGTCATAAACATGCGTGAGTAGTTGTTTTTTTGGAAGTTAAAGAAAGTTAGATAAAGAGAGATAATGCCAATAATATACTCTTTTCTCTCGCAAGATTTTGATAAAAGTGCCTTATAGCGTGACTCTTATGTGTGTATATATATGTATATATATATATATATATATATATATATATATATATATATATAT